>OLQI01000331.1_pt1 | contig 48003 bp, 35 predicted proteins | sample 1672171 | NCBI WGS metagenome assembly OLQI01 (sample SAMEA3136655, study PRJEB25190) | human gut metagenome
CCCGCATGCAGCGGGCGCTTTCTGGGGGCTATGCTAGCGCGTTGCTCCGGGAAAACCGAGGGCGAGCGTGCCTTGCGATGAAACTGACAAAGTGGATATGGCCAATATGGCAAAAATGCAAAGTTGAAAAGAGGCGAAATGGCAAAAATGCAAAGTTCTGAAGCTGCAATGGGCGCAGCACCTAGGTCGCCTTCCGTCAGGGAAGCTCCACGACGAAGGAATCGGGAAGGGCGTCGGGTTTGAGGAAAGCGAGCATATACCAGGGCATGTAGGCGATGGCGCATTGGATGTCGCGCCCCTCGGGAATTTCCACTTCCACCGTCGTGTTCTCACGGCAGAAGACGTAGGCGAAATCGAGCCCCCACTCCTTGACACGCAGGACGTTGTCGAGGGCGACGTGGGCGCGGAATATCCGGCCGGATTTCGCCTCGATGGGCACCACCTTACCGCTCTTCTGCACGACGAAATCGATCTCTCCGTGCTTGGCCTTCTCGTAGTAGAGCGCGTCGAATCCGTTGGCTGTGAGCATTTGGGCGAAGGCGTTCTCCAATATGGCGCCCCAGTTGATGTCAAGCTCTCCCTGGAGTACCTTGAACGGCACGCCGTCGCCGAGCATGGCGACGAGGAGTCCCGTGTCGCACAAAAACAGCTTGAAGACGCTGTGCTGGCGGTTGAGGCGCAGCGGTGCCACGAGCTCGGTCACGTTGTAACAGGGGATCGCCACGCCGGCGTCGGCCAGCCAGATGAAGTCGCTCTCGTAGCGCTCGCTGCGTGCCGACTTTGCGAGGTCGGAGAGCTTGAAGCGCTTGTTCTTCTTGCTGAGCTCAGCAGGGATAGCGTCGAAGATAGCGCCGACGTGGGCCTTGTTGCGGGCGTACTTCACGATGTCGGCCCGGTACAGCTTTAAGATGTCCTTCTGGACGCTCTGCACTTGGGCGATGTCGCGGGTCTGGGCGAATCGGGCCACGGCGGCCGGCATGCCGCCCACTATCAAGTAGTACTTGAGCAGCTCCATGAGCTTCTGGTGGATGACGGCGGGCACGGCGGCTTCTTCCTTGAAACACGCGCGCGCCATCTCGAGGGCTGTCTCGTTTTCTCCGAGGGCCCAGCAGAATTCCTCGAAGGAAAGGGGATAAAGCGTCAGCTCGCTCTCGTAGCCGACGGGGAGGGAGGGTACGTTTTCGTAGGTGACGCCGAGGAGAGAGCCGGACTCGATGTAATCGAAACGGCCGTCCTCCACGAGGAACTTGATGGCCGTGCGCGCCCGCGGGCACTCCTGGATCTCGTCGAGGAAAATGAGCGTGTCTCCCGGCGTGAGGGCGGTGCCGCTGAATGCGGAGAGCTGGGGGATGAGGGTATCGGCATCGAGGTTCCCCGCGAAGATGGCTTTCGCTTCGGGGGACTCAACGAAGTTGATCTCAATGGTGGTGCCGTAGTGCCTCTGGGCGAAGGCGCGGACGAGGTAGGTCTTTCCCACCTGTCGCGCGCCGTCCACAAGCAGAGCGCGGTGGTGGGGATCTTTCTTCCAACTTACAAGTCGCTCGTAGGCAGCTCGCTTCAGCATGATGCCTCCTTCGCCGCTGATTATAGCTTATCGTTAGTATGCGACGAAAATGAGAAAGTGTCCAGGGTACTTTGCGACGAAAATGAAAAAGTGACAGTTTGAGGTTGATAAAGAGAAAGGGCCAGCGCTAACTGGCCCTTCTAATTCAACTGCACCTGCGCCGCCCGTGCTACCTGAGTTTTGGATGACGAAGGAAGCGGGCTTTGCTGGTATGCCTCTATTATAGTTGCACGGCTAGTCTTTTGGAGCTACCTACCGGGAAATAGTCGGCAACAAAATCACGCACCCCGGTTAGGCGATTTTCCGTTCTCGATTCGTGGTGCATTTTGACGCGAGGGAAGCGCAGATCATGGTTTTCGAGCCGCTAGTTCTTCAGCGAGTTCAAGGGGGCGGGCATGCGGCCGCCGCGGTGGGCGAAGACGGTGCCGGCGTAGGGGTTCACGGGCATGACCGGGGCGTAGCCGAGAAGGCCCCCGAAGTCCAGCTGGTCGCCTACCTTACAGCCGATGGCGGGAATGAGTCGCACGGCGGTGGTCTTGTTGTTGATCATGCCGATGGCGCACTCGTCGGCGATGATGCCGAAGATGGCCTCTTGGGTGGTGTCGCCCGGCACGGCGATCATGTCGAGGCCCACGGAGCACACGCAGGTCATGGCCTCCAGCTTCTCGATGGAAAGCGCCCCGTCCTCGGCCGCGCGGATCATGCCGGCGTCCTCGGAGACGGGAATGAAGGCGCCGGACAGGCCGCCCACGGACGACGACGCCATGACGCCGCCCTTCTTCACGGCGTCGTTCAGCATGGCGAGCGCCGCCGTGGTGCCCGGGCCGCCGCACTGGCCCACGCCGATAGCTTCCAGAATCTCGGCCACGGAGTCGCCCTCGGCCGGGGTGGGGGCGAGCGACAGATCCAGGATGCCCTGCTGCACGCCGAGGCGCCGCGACGCCTCGCGGGCCATGAGCTCGCCGGCGCGGGTGATCTTGAAGGCGGTGGCCTTGATGGCCTCGGCCACGGTGGTGATATCGGCCTCCTTCGGCAGGTCGGCGAGCACCGCGCGCACGACGCCGGGGCCTGAGACGCCCACGTTCACCACTTCGTCGGCCTCGCCGGAGCCGTGGAAGGCGCCGGCCATAAAGGGGTTGTCCTCCACGGCGTTGCAGAACACGACGAGCTTGCCGGCTCCGATGCACTGGCGGTCGGCGGTGAGCTCGGCAGCGCGCTTGACGATACCGGCCATCTTGAAGGCGGCGTCCATGTTGATGCCGGCCCGCGTGCTGCCCACATTCACCGAGGCGCAGACGCGGTCGGTGGCGGCGAGCGCCGCGGGGATGGAGTCCATGAGCTTGTGGTCGGCCCGGGTGGCGCCCTTGTGCACGAGGGCCGAGAAGCCGCCCACGAAGTCGACGCCTACCTCCTTGCCGGCGCGGTCCATGGCCACGGCGATGGGGGTGAGGTCGTCGGCGGTCACGGCGGCGCAGATCTCCGCGATGGGGGTGACCGAGATGCGCTTGTTCACGATGGGGATGCCGAACTCGCGCTCGAGCTGCTCGGCGGTGGGCACGAGCTTCTCGGCGGCCGAGGTCATGCGGTCGTAGACCTTCGAGGCCAGCTTGTCCACATCGGCGTCCACGCAGCCGCGCAGGTTGATGCCCAACGTGATGGTGCGGATGTCCAAGTTCTGCTTGGACACCATGGCTAAGGTCTCGGCAACTTCGGCAGGGGTGATCTGCATGGCGGCTCCTCGCTCGCGACGGTCGGCAGGGCGCGCACTTCGCGTCCTGGTAGTTGTTTCGGCTCAGTCTACCAAATTGCGCCCGTTCCCGTCGCCGTACGGGCGTGGACGGGTCAGATTGTCTGTGACCATTCGCAATGTCAGGTTCGAAGAGGTCAGTCGTTGGTTTTTTGCCGCCGGAGCGTCTCTATTACACTGATCCGCACCAAGGGCAACCTATAAGTGCGCAATAGTTGCTGGTGCTCTGCCGCCTGCGTGCTAGGATGAATTCATCAAGGTGATTCCCTATATCCTTTTCGCCGTTCTGGTTGCGCTTGTTGTGAGATTACGGAAGACGCTCTGGGAGCGACCCTTTCGAAGCTGCGAGATATCGAGGTGTTCGCGCGGTCGCAGATTGATCGGCTGGGCATAAAGGGCGCGTAACGAGGGCGAATCTCCTAAGACTCCTTTTCGCTCTGCTCGGCAGCTGCCTGCTCGGCCTCTGCGGCTTCGATGACCTCTTCTTGGGCGGCGAGCTTTTCCAGTTCGGCGAGGAACTGGTCGGCCTCGGGGGCGTAGCTCAAATGCTCGGGGCGGGGAAGCGACCCGGCGGCGAAATCGCCCAGAGGGCCGCCGAAGCAGTCGTCCCAGTAGGCCTCGCCGAGCAGGTCGGCGGGAACGTCGGGCTCCAGCTCGATGAACGAGCACACCCAGCCCGGCACCGGCGTGAGGTTGAGCAGCAGCACAAGCGCCACGAGGGCGGCGAAGGTGGCGAGGATCTGCAGGTTCTGGCGACGGTGCACCAGGGTGGCCAGAGAGGCGGCGGAGCTTATGTCGGCAGTGTCGGTTGAAGGCGTATCGGTGCTCATGGGGCGCTCCTAGCGGCGGAAGAGGGAGAAGATGAAGTACAGGACGACGATGAAGATGCCGATGGTGCCTGCGAACAGGACGAGGAAGGGGATGACGCAGGCGATGGTCAGAAGCGTCAGCGTGACCATGGTGGGATGCTCGCGCCGCGCGACGGCGATGACGGCGAAGGAGAGGGCGGCCAGGCCGCAGTAGGCGATACCCCAGATGAGCTGGTCCTGCAGGAAGTACCAACCGGTCTCGCTGGCCAGGTCGGCCCAGGCGCCATAGCCCAGTCCCGAGGCGGTGACGATGGTGACGCCGGCCGCCGCGATGAGCGCCCCGCCCCAGAAAAACCCTTTGGAAAGGGCCGTGGCGGTGGCCTCGGGGTGCCGGCGCGCCCGGGTCTTCGCGATGAACGCGCTCGTGTCTCGGGCCACCGGGACGGGCCCTTCCTCGTTGCCGGTGATCCAGCAGGCGGCCTCGCCGCCGCCTTCCGCAATGCGGGCCGCCTCCTTGCGCAGGGCCGTGGCGCGCCGGCGCGTCTGCCCGCGGGTGCGCACGCCGCGGATGGCGAAGGCGGCGCTGGCGAACTTGGGGGCGAGCACCGTGGCGGCGGCCGCCAGAAAGCCCAGAAGCGCTGCTCCGGTGAAGGTGGCCGTGGGCACGGCCGAGATGTCCCAGAGCGCGTCCGGGTACACCGAGTTTTCTCCCATGCCGGTGGGGGAGATGAGCACCGTGGCCGCCGTGGCGAGCGGCTCGCCGGCGTTCACGACGCCGTTCTTCCAGCTTCCGAAGGTGAAGCGGGGCGTGACGAAGCACACCAAAAGGACGAAGGCGACCGCGAGGACGAGCCGTCCGAAAAAGGCGGGTTTGGAAAGGCCGTCCACAGGAGCGTGCTTTCCCTCGGCGTCGGCCAGCGCATCTATCTGGGAAGCGGCCTCCTCCAGGGCCGCGACGGCGTCCTCGGCAAGGGTGTCGCTGCGGGCACCGCGCAGGTGCTTGCGGGCCCAGGCCACGGCGCCCTTATCGGTAGCGGAGACCTCCATGAGCTCGGTGACGAAGCCTCGGGGCACGGGGCGGCCGAACAGCTCCGCGGTGAAGTAGCCGGCAGCCGTGGCGGGCACCACCGCCTCGCTTGCGCGGACGATGCCGAAGTGGTGGATGTGCGGGCTCGCCTCGGTGTGGGCGGCCATGTCGTCGGCGCGCTGAACCAGGCGGGCGCGGGCCTCGGCGGTGGCGGCAAGAGGGGCGGAGTCGTCCACGGCCGTGGAGCCCACGGCCCGGATGAGCCTGTCTCCGGCGCCGGTGCGCCCGTGGTAGGCCTTCAAGTTCCGCTGCACCCACGCCGCCCAGCCGTCGCTTCCGTAGCGGACGGCGAAGGCGCGCACGGCTTGCTTGTCGGCCGCCGTGGCCTCCAGCACCGCCAGCACGCGGTCCACCTTCTCGCCCGCATTCGCGCCCTCGTGCTCGCGCAGCCACTTAAGTCCGGCGCGGGCCGGGCCCGAAAAGCCGGCCACGGCCACGATGCCCAGAAGGTCGCGCACCGCTTCCTCGTCGGCGATAAGGCGGTAGAAGCCGAGCGGCGTGGCCGAGGCTCGCGCGAACAGGGCATCTACGGCGGAGGCCCCGGGCACGACGGCCTCGCCCCTCCAGAAGACAGCGCCGCGCGCCGGGTCGATGAGCGTAAGCGCCCGGGAAAGCCCCAGATCCTCGTCGCCGTTCTCGTCCTCGGGCAGCGTGTCCGGATCGCGGTCGGTGATGTCGTTCAGGGCCACGGCCAGATCTGTCTCGCCGAGTTTGCGGAAGTAGTCTTCCAACCCGTGGGTGTACAGGTGGCGCTTGGCTTTCTCCCAATTATTCGCCAGCGCCGTGACCAGGGTAGCACGACTCTCGTAGACCTTGCCTTCGAACTGATAGCCCGCTGGCCCCGCCATGGCGGCGGCGTCCAGCGGGTCGCGGTAGCGAAACGCGTCCGGGTCGGCCAGCCAGCGCTGGATGTCCTCGTAACCGAGGCGCCCCTGGGGATGGGCGTAGGTGAGCCCGTAGATGAGCTGGCCCAGCGTCTCATGCTCGGGCGCGCGGGCCTCGAAGGCTACGGGACGGCCGCCGGCGAGCACCGCCGACAGGTCGTCGCCGTCGATGAGCGTCTGGTGCGGGTGACGGCCGCCGTTGTACAGCGTCCAGATGGTGTAGCCGAGCGCGTACCAGTCGTTCTCACGCTGCACCACCGAGGAATGGGGCGAGTAGCCCGGCGTGCGGCGGTCCACCTTGGTGGCGCCGGTATCGCGGCCCTCTTCCAGCACCGAGGAGATGCCGAAGTCGCCGAGCACCACCTCGCCTTCTAGAAGATAGAGGTTCTTCGGCTTCACGTCGCGGTGCACGATGCCCTCGTCGTGCAGATGCGCAAGCGCGCTGGCGGCCTGTGGAATGATCCTGTCGCGCAGCTCTTCGAAGGAGGCGCCGTCGCGGGTGAAGGCGTCGTCGCACAGGGGCATGACGACCACATCGTAGGTGGACTCGCCGAGCCCCGGCACCTCGTCGCTGATCTGGCCCGTGGCGTACAGGGGCATGAGGTGCGTCTCGCGGAAGTGCTCCTCACCGAGGGGGTGTTCGGCCATGAGGCGCCGCAGGTAGCCGAGCACGGCCCGGCGTGCGAGGCGGTCGCGCACGGCGTGGGGCTGGTAGGCGATCTTAGCGACGAAGGTGCGGCCCTCCTCATCGGTGGCGGCGACGACCGTGCCCTGGCCGCCGGCTCCGATGACGTCGGCGGTGTGCAGGGTGAAGGTGCGGTCTCCGTCGCCTTGGAAGGGAAGGTCGGCACCGGAGAGGACGGGGGCGGTGGAGTCGATGTCCACGAGCGTGGGAGCGGCGTCCACGATGGTGGGTGCCACGTCCCGCCGCGGCTCCCGCGAGATGTTCGGGCTAGCAGCCATCAGTGGCTCCGGCCCCCTCATCGGCCCTGCGGAACGTGACAGCGCCGGCGCTGGCGACGGCTTCTACGGCTTCGCCAGCTTCCACGTTTTCGTCGAAGATGAAGGTGGACAGCGGGTTCAGGTACGCATCCTCCACCAGGTTGCCGATGCCACGGCCGCCGTTCTCGCGCACCTCGGGGGCTAGCGCGCGCTCGGCCAGAAGGTCGAGTGTGGCCTGGGCGGCGGCCACGGTGATGCCGCAGCGGTTCCGCACGTTTCCGTTGATCTTCCGGATCTGCGATTCCAGGATGAGGCGCGAGGCCTCAGGCGAGATGTAGTCGAACACGACGATGTTGTCGCCGATGCGGTTCAAGACCTCGGGCTTGAAGTGCGTGGCCATGGCCTGCTGGACCCGGGCGCAGATGACGTCGTAGGGCTCGCCGGGCTGCACGATGTTGCGGCGGCCGATGGTGCGCCCGTGCTCGTCGAGGAGCTCTTCGGAGATGCCGACGTTGCTCGTGAAGAAGATGAGGGTCTCGCCGAAGTACACCGTCTGGCCCTGGCCGTCGGTCATGCGGCCGTCCTCCAGGATTTGAAGGAACTTGTCCATGATGGAGGGATGGGCCTTCTCCACCTCGTCGAACAGGAGCACCGAGAAGGGGTTGGCGCGCACGGCGTTGGTGAGCTGGCCGCCGGCCTCGTAGCCCACGTAGCCCGGCGGGGCTCCGAAGAGCTTCTGGTCGGAGGCGTCGGCGGCGTACTCGGACATGTCGAAGCGCAGGTAGCTGCGCTCGTCGCCGAACAGAAGCTCGGTGACCGCCTTCACGATCTCCGTCTTGCCCGTGCCCGTGGGGCCGGCGAGGAAGAGCACGCCTTTGGGCTTGGTGCCCGATGAGTGCTGCATGCCGGAGAAGCCCAGCACCGAGCGCTTGAGCACCGAGACGATCTTGGCGATGGCGGGCTCTTGGCCCTTCACGCGGCGGCGCAGGGCGGCCGCGGGGTCGTCGCGCAGCTTGTCCATCATGGCGCTCCAGCGGTTCTCGCGGATGCCGTACTTGTAGAGGTCCACGAGTTCGGTGACATGCTCCGGCGCCGTGCCGCCGCGGGCGTACAGACGCCGCAGCTCGTCCAGCTCGGTGAGCAGCATGCGGTCGGTGGTGTCGACGAGTTTCTCGCGAGGGCGGTCGAGCTCGGGCGCGGCAAGGTCGGGGAAGGCGATGTCGAGATAGGCCTCGCGGGCCGGGCGATCGGGGCTGGGCAGTGCGATGACGCGCACGTCGGGGTTGCCGCGCACAAGCCAGGAGGGCAGGTCGGTGGCCTTGTTGGCGACAAGGACGAGGGTGTTCACGTGCTCGCCATCCCCGCGAATGGCGTCTTTCGCGCCGAGGAGCAGGTTCATGAACACGGCGTTCTCCTCGGGAGTGAGGTCCTCCGGCGAGGAGGCGAGCCGGCTCGCGAAGTCGAACACGCAGGCGACGGAGCGGGGTTCTTCCTCTCCGAGCCGCCGCGAGAGGGCCGCGCGCACGAGCAGGGAGTCGTGGACGAGGCGGTTGGCGGCAAAGGGCTGCTGGCGGCTCGCCGGGTCGGCGCCGGGGTTCAAGGCCTCGGCCTCGGCGGTGAGGCGTTCCGCTTCGCGCTGGGCCGCCTGGGCGAGCGCGCGCACCTCGCCGGTGCCGAGGGGATCGTGCACGCCCCGCAGCGGATCCACGTAGAGGAACCGGTAGGGCCGTGTGCCGTCCGGCGCGGCGAACAGCTCCGGCAGGATGTGGGCGAGGGGAAGGAACTGGGTCTGCCCTTCGCAGTCCCACGGGTAGAGGTCGGACACGTTGCCCTCCAGCACGAAGAGCGGCTTGATGCCGATGAAGTTCTCCAGCTCGCGCTGCCAGGTAGGCATGTTCACGGGGCTACTCCTTCTCGCGGGTCGTTTGGGGCCGGCCGTGGATGCCGATGGATATCGCCCGGCCGTCGAACACCGCGTTCTGCACCGAGCGCGGTTTCTGCATCTCCTCATGATACAGGGTTTCCAGTGCCGGATTGAGCACGATGACCCGTTGGTTGGTGGAACCGCGCAGCGCGCAGACGCCGTCGTTTTCCGCCTCGACATAGGGCCCGTCGATGAGCACGTCGATGAGCGGCGCATCCTCCGGGTGCGCGCTGGGGGCGGCCCCGGCGCTTCCTTCGTTGGGAAGGCCGCCGCTGCTTGGTTGCGGGGAGGAGGGGAGGGGAAGCAGGCCTTTCGGTAATTTGGGCATGGCGGTGAGCTCCCCGAAGGTGTAGCCGGTGTAGATGAGGATGTCGTCGAAGGTGGAGCGGATAGCCGCGAGCACGGAGGCGAGGGCCGGCGCCTGTTCCAGCGGATCGCCGCCGGTGAAGGTGATGCGATGGGCACCGGTGCGCCCGGCAAGGTCGTTCAGAACGGCAGCGAGGCGCGCGGGCTCGATGGCGGCCTCGGGGCGCGTCTCCCACAGCTCGGGATTGGCGCAGCCGGGGCATCGCTTCGTGCAGCCACAGGTCCACACGACGACGCGCTCGCCGGGACCTAAGGTGGTGACGGGGAAGTAGATGCGGTCGACGAACATGGCGGCCTACCGGCCGGACATGGCCCGCGCCGCGACGCGCGCGATCTGCCGGGCATCCAGCGGATCCTTGCAGAACGTGCAGGCGGCAACGCGACCTTCGGGGCCTTCCACGGCATATTCGGTCCCGCACACGGGACATCGCACGGACCAGGCAGTTTCGGCGGGAGCGTCCTGCGCGTCCGATTCCACGGCGGCCCCGTCCGCCACAGCCGCCTGGGTGCCCACCTGCACGCGGAACACCATGTCGGCCAGCTTCAGCATCTCGCCGCCGAACAGCGGTTGGGGCGCGCCGCAGCGCAGATCCGACCAGACGCCACCACGCTCCACGGCCGACGCGTTGCGGCCCGTGTGCTCGATGGTCCAGCGCCCTTCGCTGTCGACGGCCACCACGGCATGGACGCCGGACACCCTCGGCGAGAAGAGGTCGGGCGAGAAGTCGCCGGCGCGCCCAAGGATGCCGCCTGGGGCCGGTATGCGGACGACCTCCCCGCTCCGCACGTCTTCCAAAAGCAGGGTATCACCTGCGCTTTCGTGCGACAAAGCGCCTCCGCAAGCGGCGCAGCGCATCGCATCGTCGGGGTTGGCGAAGCCGCAGGAGCACAGGCGCATGCTATCTCATCTCCCTTGTCGCGTTGCCGCTGCGCCTGCGCTTCCGCGCTTCGCGCCTCGCCGCCGCATCTTCTCCGTAGGGGCTGACCTCGGTCAGCCCTGGCCCGCGAGATTCGTTGGAGGCGCGGATTCCGTCGCGCTCCGCCATTCCCGCCCGCGCCTCGACGTCTGCGACGGCTCGCATCTCGCGGCAGAAGGCGGTATCGGGTGCGGCCTTGTAGCGCACAGTGTTGGTGATGCCGAAGGCGGCCAGATCCTCCGCGATCTCGTCGTAGACGGCGCAGAAGTCGTGCTGGTCGGCGAGGAGTCGCTCGGTGCGCGCCCCGCCAGGAGCCGCCTCCATGGTCACGACCTCGCCGTCTTCCACTGCCTCGATGCCGCCAGGCAGCCCTGCCACCTGCAGCATGAGGTCGCCCGCATCCGACACGAAGGCGTGCAGCCCCTCGGTGGCGTCTTCTCGGCCGAAGAGCCGATGGGTGCCCATGAGGTCGCGCCCCATAGTGACCGAGCGGGCGATGGTGTAGCCGTGGCGTGCCATAACGGCGTCGATGCAGGCCTTCAGGTAGGCGTTGCGATCGACTTGAAGTTGGAGGGCCCGCAGCGTCTCCAGGCGGCCGACGGCCTCCTCCAAGGTAGCGAAGGTGCCGAACGCTTCCGCGAAGGGGACGCTCTGGGCGCGCAGGTCGGCCTCGGCGTCCTCGATGAGGGCGATAAGATCGGCCATGGCTGCGGCGTTCGATTCCATGGTGGGGAGCAGAAGCGCCAGCTGCGCGGCGGCCTGCGGGCCCAGCTCGCGCGCCGTTTCCAGGAGCAGGGCGCGATCGGCAGGCAGGGTGCAGGGGGAGGCGATGAGCGCGAGCGCCCGACGGGCGACCTCTTGCACATGGTTGCGGGCGATCAATGTCCCGCTTTCGTCCACAGCAGCGGGCGAGGGGCGACCGAGGTTGCCCCCTACGGGCTCAACCTGCATGGCCGTCCCCTCTGCAGCAGCCTTCTCCATAGGGGCGGATCTTGATCCGCCCTGGGCTTCGACGGCCGATGATTCCGACGGCAGACAATGCTCATCGGCCATGAAAGAGCGGGCGGCCTCCACAGCGGCCGCTGTGGCGCTCTCTTTGGCGGCCTTGGCCAGCACGGCGGTGAAGTCGCGTGCTTCGGACGCGGCTGCGGCTTGGGCGCGGGCTCGCTGGATGCGTTCGGCCAGGGGGTGCGCCTCGCGCTCGAAGGCATCAGCGATGGCTACGGCTCGCGACGAGCAGCGCTCGGTCCGGGCGACGGATTCCGCCATGGCCGTTGCCGGCGTAAAAGCGCATTCCGCTGTCAGCTGCGCGAGGGCCGCCTCGGCGAGCTGCCGCAGGGAGGCAGCGGCTTCCTCGGCTTCGGCACAACCTTCGGCCTCGTTCAGAAGCTCGTTCAGGAGCGCCGCGATGCGCCGCCGCGCCCGGGCCCGACTGTGATCCACGTCGGAGCGCAGCGCCTCAAGCTGCGCCCGGATCATCCGCTCGATTTCCAATTGACTCGTCTTCGGCCCGCTCATGGATGTGCCCCTTTGCCCAAATTCTCTCTTCGGGCCATTATAGAGCCATCAGAAAGAATCGCGCGGGAAGATGGGAGACGGTATGAGCGAGGATGAAGCTGTGAAATTGACGACGGCGGGCTATACCGCTGACGACTACGACGGGGATGCCCATGTGCCAGCCGAGGAGGCGCTGCGGCGGCTTGTGGAGGGCAACCGCATCTACGTGGAGGCGCTCGACCATGAGCGCGATCTGTCCCAGGAGCGCATTGCCGACCTGTTCGAGAACGGTCAGCGCCCCTTCGCCTGCGTCATCACGTGCGCCGACTCGCGGGTGGTGCCCGAGCACGTCTTCATGACCGGGTTGGGCGAGCTGTTCGTCATCCGCGTGGCGGGCAATGTGGTGGGGCCCATCGAACTGGCCAGCGCCGTGTATGCCTGCGAGCACTTGCACACCCGTCTTCTGCTGGTGCTGGGGCACACCCACTGCGGCGCCATCAAGGCGGCCCTCGATGGGGAAGCGGGGCCGGTGGCCGCCATCACCGAGCGCATCGTCGCGGCCCTGGGCGACGTGCGCGACCCCTACGAGGCCAGCGTGGCGAATGCCCGGGCCGCCGCAGCCGAGCTGGCCGCCTCGCCGGGGCTGGCGCGCCTTGCCGCCGAGCACGACCTGGACATCCGCGTCGCCATCTACCACACCCACTGCGGCGTCGTCGACTTTCTGTAGCGCGGCTCTGAGATCCTGACGTTTGACGGGGAGATTCCGCTCTTGAAATGATTATCGTAATAACTTGCGATAAAGTGATTGAGGGGATACACTTGCACGTGATGATTCGCGAAAGGTAGGGGCGGCGTTGGAAGGCAGGGGAGAATGTTGTTCAGCGAACTTGCCGTAGCCTACTTGTTTTTCGGGGGAGCGGGGGCTGGCACCTGTGCTGTTATGGGCGTATTGGAATGCGCCAATTTAGGACGCTACGGTACGAGAGCGACCTATCGCACTACAAAGAAATCGCAGCCCCGTTTGATTCGGTGGGTGCGAAGTAACTTGCGAGTGCCCCATGAGCTGTTATCCCGCGGCTGGGTGCTCTGCCTGGTGCTGCTGGCGGTGGGATCGCTTTGCCTCATGGCCGATGCCGGCCGTCCCGAGCGGGTGCTCTCTCTGTGGCTGGCCCCTCGCTTCACGGTCGTGACGGTGGGTGCGTGGGCGCTTCTGGCCTCGGGCGCTTTGGCGACTTTCTTCGCTCTTGTCTCGAATGGTGTTGGCGCGCGATTGCCTCTCTTCGTAGTGCTCGTCGCCTCCGTTGCCGCTGTGATCGCAGGAGTTATCACAGCGGTCTACACGGGAGTGCTCCTCATGCAGCTGCCCTCGGTTGTCGCCTTTGGGTCGTGGCTTGTGCCGGCTCTCTTTTGTCTCTCGTCGCTGTCATGCGGGGTGGCCGTGGCCTTCGGCGTTGCATCTTTCGTTGATTCTCGCGTGCCGTTCGGTTCAGCGCTGCGATGCTTAAGTCACATGGACCGTGCGATAATCATCGCAGAGGCAGTGGCTCTGGTCCTCTTTGCGACGTTTTTGCTGACTGATATCCGAACAGAGGCGGGGGGCCGCGCCCTTCTGACGGGTGATGAGGCGATTATGTTTTGGGTGGTGCTCGTGCTAGCCGGTTTGGTCGCGCCCTTTATCTTGGAGTGTCGTTACCCTGGAGGAGATCGGCGCACAAAGGGCCTCTGGATTGCCGTCTGTGTGCTCCTTGGCGGGGCGGCCCTGAGGGTCTGCGTGACAGGGCTCGCCTCTTTCGACGTTTCCCAGAACCCCGAGCTCGCGATGCGTATGGCGTTCGCGGTAGCTGGAGGCTGAGCTGTGCCGTCGCAGCGGGAACGCTGGAATACGATGAACAATAAGGCAACTTGCTAAGCAAGATGAGAGGAAGGATCGACCGATGACGAAAAGCGCAAGGGGTCGCAAAGCGCGCCGCACTGAATGGGAAGCTGCGCCGGGCCCGTGGAGCGACAGCGAAGCGGAAATGCTGGCGGCAACCTCCTATGTGCCCAAGAAATCGTCGCGCAACGGCGCTCTCGTATTCAGCGTCGCCGTGTTCGTGGCCGCGGCCGCTGCGGCGCTTGTCTGCGATCTTCTTTTGGAGGGGCGCATCTCGCTCGTGGGCATTCTTGCGGCTCTGCTCGCGGCACTTGCGGCCTCTTCTTCGTTGCATATTGCTCTGGGGTGGGAAAAGGTGGTCGTGCTGCGGCTCGGCAAGTTGAACCGCGTGGTGGGACCTGGTTTCTATGCCACCATTCCCATTTTGGAGCATGGGACCATTCGCGTCGATCAGCGCATTATCGCCACCCCCTTCCGTGCTGAGCGTACGTTGACGGCCGATCTTGTGCCTGTGAACATCGACGCGGTGCTGTTCTGGGTGGTGTGGGATGCGGAAAAGGCTTGCGTGGAAGTGGAGGACTATTACGCGGCCATATCGTATCTTGCCCAAACCTCATTGCGCGAGGCGGTGGGCCGCTCCACGGTGGCCGAGGTGGCCTTGCGCCGCGACCAGCTGGACGAGGAGATAAAGGCCGATATCGAGAAGGAGGCCTCGGGGTGGGGCGTTGACATCATCTCCGTAAAGGTCCGCGACATCGTGATCCCGGCGGAGCTGCAAAACGTCATGTCCTTGGAGGCTCAGGCCGACCGCGAACGCAATGCTCGCATGACGGTGGCGAGTGTCGAAGCCGATTTGGCGGAGATGCTTTCTGAGGCTGCCCGCATCTACGGGGATGAGGACGCGGCCCTGAAGCTGCGTACCATGCTCATGCAATACGAGACGGTGAAGGGATCCGGTAGCGCTGTTGTCACGGTGCCCACGGCCGTAAGCGATGGTTTTGCTGAAGGCGTCCAACGCGAGGGGCGAGGGCTCTGATAGGATATAAGTACCGTTTCGCGAGAAAGAAGCATCATGGGCGTCCTTGAATCTTTCGCTATAGACCACAACTCCGGCCTTCCGGTGTGGATACAGATTAAGAACCGCATTGCTTATCTTATTGGCTCGGGAGCCTTTGTCCCCGGCGATAGGCTTCCTACGGTGCGCGCCTTGGCGGTGGATCTGGATATCAGCTACAACACGGTGAATCGCGCCTATATGGATCTGGAGCGCGAGGGCTACATCACCACGCGGAAGGGGAGGGGCACCTTCGTGGCCGAGCGCCACGACCTGGGGGCGCACACGGTATCCGATTCCCCCATCGAACTCGTCATCGACGACATGATCCGCGTCTGCACCAACGCCGGCCTCGCCGACGACGACATCGTCGCCATGGTAGAAGCCCGCCTCGCCCACCGCGACTTCATGCGGGAGTAGTCGCCCAAACTGAAAGCGGCACCAAAGTTCCCTTGAAAAAGTGTGCACTATGGCAACAAACTCCCTTAGAAAAGTGTTAAATTATCAGCAAAGTTCCCTTGGAAAAGTGTGAAACCGCAGGTCGCTTCTTTGCAAAGCGCGAGAGACGGGTAGTGTTCTTTGCGCTCTGGGGTATGGCGCCCGGAAGTAACGCTTTCTGCTTCACTTCGGTTCCATCTTCCCAAAACTGATACAGTGCGATATAAACAATGTGCCGGAACGCCGTAAAGCGCGAGGGCTCCAGATTGGCGAGGGTGTTCCCTCGCCGTTCTTGTTATTGGGGAGGAATTGGGGATGCTTACACTGAGCTGTTTTACCGACGAGGCTGGCGAGCAAAATATGGATGCCGGCTATTACATGGCAACGTTGGTGTTTCATGATCAGTCGAAGAGGTTCGAGCGCTTCATAGATTCCTATGTTGCTCGTTTGTAGCTAGAAGATTTACACGACATTCCTTTTCACAGTGTTGATTTGTTACACGGTCACGAAGACTACGAGGGTCTTTCCGTCGAGAAGCGGAAGCGACTGCTCGTAGCGTTCTCAATGTTCGTGCGCACTCTTCCCATCAGCTACCATACTTTTTTCTACGACAAAGCGTTTTTCAAAAATAGCGATCAACTACAATCGCAACTGCGAAAGGACATTGTTGATTTCATTTTCGACCGTCTCGAGAAGTTCCAAACTTTTGATCAGGTGGCAATTTACTACGATGGAGGACAAGAGGCGGTGACCGCCGCCCTTCACGATGCCTTTGATTATGCTCTCGCTCGAAACGCAGCCGTCTACAAGTCTCTTTCGCATCAAGATAAACGCCTCGCCCAAGCAGCTGATTACTTGTGTACGATCGAATTGGCCGAGAAGCGCTATGCCACTGAAAATGTCAGTTTGACCTATTAGCGTTTCTTTGGACCCAATCGCAACTTCAGGCAGAATTTTCTCAAGCAGGTGCGGCGAAAGCTGGCATGAAGCCCAAACCTGAGCAAACTTGTCGCAAAAAGTTGCGACAATGTCTTGATTGTCACAATACATTGCGATAAAATGACAACCAGGAGAATTTGGCCAATTCTTACCGAGAGGGAGGCGGATGCAACCATCCGCCCGCATGAGAAGGGGAGTTTCCGCGATGGCGCTCAGTGTGAGCGCGAATCGGGACTCCTGTGCGAATCGAGGAGGAAAGATGACAGAGGCATACAGCCCCGTCGGTGGGCTCACGCGTCGAAACTTTCTCAAATCAACGGGTGTTGCTGCCGCCGCTGTGGCCGCCGGAGGCGCGGGTGCCTTCGCGGCGGGCGGGCTCGCCCAGGCTGCGACCTATGAGGCAGGACAGACCGAGGGCGACGGTGAGCAGATATTCTGCGGCGTGTGCCGCGGCAACTGCTCCGGCACCTGCAAGCTGAACCTGCACGTCGTCGACGGCAAGATCGTCAAAACGTCGAAGCGGCAGTTCAATTCGTTCCCCGACGGCCGCGTCGACCGTATCTGCCTGCGAGGCCTGAGCCATGTCTACAACGTGTACGGGCCCAACCGCATCCAGTATCCCATGCGCCGTGTAGGCGAGCGCGGCTCCGGCGAGTGGGAGCGCATTACCTGGGAAGAGGCCATCAAGGAAATCACCGATGAGTGGAAGCGTATTCAGGCAGAGTATGGCGAGCAGGCCATCGCCTATACGCGCGGATCGGGCAACTTGGGCGCCATCAGCGGTGTGGCCTCGCCCATGTACAACGTCTTCTTCAACAAGATCAACGCGAGTATGATCAAGATCGCCCGCGACCAGGCCAACACCCGGGGCATCAACCGCGTGGTGGGCAACCTGGGCGACTGGGTGCTCAATGATCCCTCCGATTTCAAGAATGCGAAGACGCTGTTCGTGTGGGGCGCCAACATCACCGATGCCCAACTCCACGACTGGCATTTCGTGGCCGATGCTCAGGATGCTGGCACCAAGCTGGTGGTCATCGATCCCATTATGACCCAGCTGGCCGCCCGCGCCGACCTGTGGATTCCAATCAAGCCCGCCACCGATGCCGCCTTGGCGCTCTCCATGATGTACGTCATGGTGAACGAGGACGCTGTGAACAAGCCCTTCCTGCGCGATCACACCTGCGCTCCGTTCCTCGTGCGCAGCGACACCGGCAAGTTTTTGCGCATGAGCGACTTGGGTGTGGAGCCGGAGGTAATTGAGGTTGAGGCGGGTCAGGTGTCCGCTGCTTCTAGCGAGAACAAGGGCGCCCAGGTGGGCAAGGCCAAGACCGTCCAGAAGATCATCGACCATCCCGCGGTGCTCGATGCCGATGGCGCGGTGAAGAGTTTGGCTGAAGCCGTCGATCCGCAGCTGAACGGCACCTACGACTTCAACGGCGTTCCCTGTAACACCGCCTATGATCTGCTGCTGGAAGACATCATGGAGTATGCTCCCGAGAAGGCCCAGGAGATCTGCGACATTCCCGCCGAGACCATTGTGGAGCTGGCGCATCTTGCCCTCGACGGCCCCTGCACCCATCGATTGGGCTGGGGCTCCAACTCCTACACCAACGGTGTGCACGCGGCCCATGCCAACATCACCATGGCGGCGCTGACGGGCCAGATCGGTTATCCGGGCGCGGGCACCGGCGTGGGTGACTTCAAGGCCTGTTGGGGCATCAACGCGGTCGTGAAGGGCATGACTGCGGCGAAATATCCCATGATTTCGGCCCTCGCCCTTCCGGAGATTATGCGTACCGACAAGTGGAAAGGGCAGGATTATCCCATCCGCTCGCTCTATGTGTACGCTGGTAATCCCGTATCCAACCAGGTAAACACTAACGAGTACATCAACGACGTCGTTGGAAACATGGATTTGTACGTGGTGGCCGACTACACCTTCACCGATACGGTGAAGTACGCCGATATCGTGCTGCCGGCGGCCCATTGGTTCGAGCAGCAGGAGTTGGTGCCCATTTCCGCCACTCAGTGCTTCCTCCACAGTGAGAAGGCCATCGACCCTCTGTACGAGTCGAAGAGCGATTTCGAGATTCTGAAGCTTTTGGCTGCTGGCATGGGTCATCCGGATCTCATCGATCTTTCCGAGGACGAGTACATGTCCCAGGTGGTGGACACGCCGGGCCTTGGCGCCCTTGGCATCACCTACGATGCCATCAAAGAAAACGAGGACATGTATTGGTATGCGGACAAGCCCTGGATTCCTTGGAAGAACGCCGAATTCCGCACCGAATCGGGCCGCATGGAGTTCTATGTCGAGAATCCCACCGTGCAGTTCGACGTGGGTCAGGAATTTGATGAGGATCGCGAGCACCTGCCCCGTTACTTCAATCCCACCGAGGCCTACGAGGGCAGCCCCACCTGGGATAAGTACAAACTCATCCTGCTGTCTGAGCGTCCGCGCTTCCGCGTGCACTCCATGTGGTCGGACAACGCCTACCTGCGCGAGCTCGATCCGGAACCGACTATCAAGATGAACCCCGCCGATGCCGAGGTCCGCGGTATTGCCGACGGCGATTACGTCGAGGTGTACAACGACCGCGGCCATTGCGTGGCCCGTGCGGTCCTCAACGACGGTATTCGCCCCGGGTGCATGGTGTACCCCAAGAGCTGGCAGCAGCATCAGCATAAGGCAGGCTGCTGGTCGGAGCTTTTGACCAGCGAGTACGATCCCGTCGGTGTAAACGAGAGCTATTTCGACAATCTTGTCGAGGTTCGTGTCTGGAATGAGGAATAGCCATGGCTGAGAGCAAATTGGTTATGCTGGTGGACACCAAGCGATGCATTGCCTGCAACTCCTGTGCTGTCGCCTGCAAAGTGGAAAACAACCTTCCGAAGGATATCTGGTGGAACCGTGTGATGACCGTCGGTGGCCCGCATATGGACGCCCCCGCTGGCACGTATCCTAACCTGGAGATGTATAACGTGACCGTGGCCTGCCAGCACTGCGAGAACCCGGCTTGCGTGAAGGTATGCCCTGTGGGCGCCACCTACAAAGATCCCGAAACCGGCGTGGTGCGCCAGGACTACGACAAGTGCATCGGCTGCCGCATGTGCATGAGCGCCTGCCCCTACAACGGCGTGCGTTCGTTCAACTGGGAAGAACCCAGCTATCACCTCGATTTCCCCGTTGGCGATCAAGACGTGGCGCCGCATCAGAAGCACGTGGTGGAGAAGTGCACGTTCTGCTGGCACCGCCTTGCGAAGGGGCTGGCGCCGGCGTGCGTCGAGGTTTGCTCGGCGCGGGCCCGCATCTTCGGCGATGCGAACGATCCCGATTCCGAGGTCTCCCAGAAGCTGAGGGAGCGATCTTCCATGCGTCTTCTGGAAGATCGCGAGACCGAGCCGTCCGTGTATTTCCTCGTGTAACGGGAAGGGAGTTGAACTATGTCTGAGTATATGCAGGGCGGCGTCATCGCCGACGACGATCTCGATTTCTCGGCGCCCCGCCAGCGCGAGCGTGCCCATGAGGCGGTCGGTGCGCGGGCGGCCGTGAAGAGCCCGGCGCTGAACATCGCCATTGGCGTGAGCGCTGTGGTGACGGTGATCGGCCTGGTGCTGTGGGCCATGCAGCTGTCCGGCGGCATGGTGCAGACGGCCATGCGCAACCTGGATAGCTGGGGCCTCTACATCACCGGCTTCATGTTCTTCGTCGGCCTGTCGGCCGGCGGCCTCATCATCTCCTCGGTGCCCAAGGCCTTCGGCATTGCGGGCTTCGGCGGCATTTCCAAGGTGGCCGTGTTCTCGTCCATCGCCTGCACGGTGTGCGCCATTGGCCTCGTGGTCGTGGACATGGGCCAGCCCTTCCGCGTGTGGGAGCTGTTCGTGTACTCCAACATGGGAAGCCCGCTCATGTGGGACATCATCGTGCTGGCCACCTACCTCATCCTGTCGTGCGTGTACCTGTGGGCCCAGCTGAGGGCCGAGCGCGGGCAGATGAGCGCCGTGGCGCTGCGCGTGATCTCGGTGGTGGCGCTCGTGTGCGCGGTGCTCGTGCACTCGGTGACCGCCTGGATCTTCGGCCTGCAGCAGGGCCACGAGATGTGGCACACCGCGCTTCTGGCCCCCTGGTTCGTGTCCTCGGCGCTCGTGTGCGGCACGGCTTTGGTGATGGCCGTCGTCATCGGCCTGCGGGCGGCGGGGTACCTGGCCCTCGACCAGGCCAATGTGGTGAAGCTCGCGAAGCTGCTCGGCGCCTTCGTGCTGGTGGACCTGTACTTCTTCGGCTGCGATCTCTTGACCGAGGCCTTCCCCGGCGGCGCGGGCGCCGAGGTGGTGGCCATGCTGGTGTCCGGCCCGCTCGCGCCCTTCTTCTGGGTGGAGGTCGTCGGCTGCGCGGCCTGCGCCATCATCTGCCTCACGCCGTCGCTGCGCCGAAACGGCCTGCTCGTGGCCGCCTCGCTGCTCGCCATCGCCGGCATCTTCTGCAAGCGCGTGCAGCTGCTAGTCGGCGGCTTCCAGATCGCCAACCTCGATTTGCCCTTCGCCATGAACTCCATGAGCGTCACGAACTGGGAGGGCACCCTGACCGAGGCCTACGCCGGCATGGTGTACTGGCCGACGCCGCTCGAGTTCGGTGTGACCCTGGGCGTGGTGGCCTTGGGATGCCTCATCTTCTTCCTGGGCCTGAAGTTCCTGCCCCTGCGTCCGTCGGATCAGTAGGCGCGAGAAGCGAGGGCCGAACCCCTCCAATTCGGTTCTCGGTCTCTTCCGTATGGGCCGTCTGCCACAGGGCGGGCGGCCCTTATTTGCAGAGAGGGGTTTCATGAAGAAGATCATTGCCTCGTTGGCGGTGTTCCTCGTGGCGGCGGTGGTGGTCGTGGGCGCTGTGGGGATGACGCGGCCGGATGTCCTGGCCGTGCGCCCCGTGACCGCCGAGGCGCCGTGTCCCGTGGTCGGGTGCGCCTCCGGGGCGTGCCACGGGTTCGACGATGTGCCCGAGCCCGATGGCGTGACCGAGATGACGTGCCCCGAGGCGGGGTGCGTCTCGGTGGAGTGCCACGCCTGGGAGGCGCTCACGGGCCGCTACCATCAGGCGAGCGACGCCAGCCTGAACCTGTGGATCCTCATGCCCGTGGCCCTCGTCGTGGCCCTGGTGGCCCTGGTGAAGAAGGGAGGTCGCCCATGAGGAAGATCATTGTCGACGGGGTGGCGCTCGCCCTATACGCCGTTGTGTCGCTGCCGACGCTGACCGGCGTGACCGCCCATGAGTGGCTGGGTCTGGCGGTGCTCGTCGTGCTGTTCGTCCATGGGGTGCAGCACTACGATTTCGTGGCCGCCGTGCTGCGGCCGGCCAGATCGTCGGGAAGTTCCCGCAATGCCGCCGCTGCTGAGGTCGCCAACGCCGATGGGGCGACCGGCGCCAGGGCCGTTGGTGTCGCTGAGGCTGCCGGGGACAGGGGTGCGCAGTCTGCGGACGACCGCACCTTGCGGTTCGCGCGCCCTCGTCGCGCCGGCGCGTGGGCGCGGTTGGTGTTGGATGCGACACTGCTGCTCGCCTTGGCCGTGGTGGTGCTGTCGGGGCTCATGGAGTCGGGTGCGATCCTGCCGGCCCTCGGCTGGTACGCGGAGGGCTACTTTTTCTGGGCTCCCCTCCATGCGGCCGCGGCCAAAGTGCTCCTTGCGCTCATCGTCGTGCACCTGGCCCTCGATGGCGCCGCCGCCTGGCGCCTGATCGCCCGTGCCCGGGCAACATCCCCTGAGCGCGATGGCGGTGCCCCCGATGAGTGCGAGGCCGCCTAAGGGGACGAGGCGGTGAGCGAGGCTTAATCGAGCCGGACGAGCCGGACGAGCCGTCGGGGCCGATCCGTAGGGCGAAGGTCATGCCTTCGCCGCGGCAAGGGCATGGCCCTTGCCCTACGGATTGGGCGCGGGTGGCTAAGATTCTCCATAGAAAAGGCCCCGGCTGCATATGCGGTCGGGGCCTTTGGTGTGTCGGGATTCGCGGATGACTTCCGGCAGCCCTACTCGGCGGTCTTCACGTCGTCGGTGGTCATGGCGCCTTCGAGCAGGCCCTCGTAGTCCTGGGGGGACCGGGCGTTGGTGGCCGCACCCAGCTCGGTGTCCGAGGCCTGGGGCTCGGGGATCTCCACGGAGGTGTCGGCGGGGTCGAGGCCCGCGTCCACGCGGCGCATCATGTCCTGCCACTCCTTGTACTGGGTGCCCACGTAGCTGATGCCGTCCTGGTTCAGGGTGTAGCTGGGGCAGGCGGCCGAGTACATGGTGAGGCCCTTGTCCTTGAAGGTGAGGGCCAGCGACACCAGGTCGGTCACGGAGTAGTCGGTGGTCACGCAGCGGGCGAGGGACTCCACGGTGCCGGGAATCTCAGTGGGCGAGGCCGCCAGCACCTTCTTCACGATGGCCTCGATGATCATGCGCTGGGCCTGGGCGCGGGAGAAGTCGCCGCCGGACACGGCGTGGCGCTCGCGGGCGAAGGCCAGGGCCTGGTCCCCGTCGAGGGTCTGCTCGCCGGCATCGATGGTCAGTCCGCTCGTGTCGGAATAGAAGCCCTCGGGCACGTTCACCTGAATACCGCCGAGTTCGTTCACAACGTCCTTCAGCTCCTCGAAGTGCACCTCCACGTAGTGGGTGATGGGCACGCCCGCAAAGGTGGAGAGCGTTTTCACGGCCTCGGAGGGGCCGCCGAAGGCGTAGGCGGCGTTGATCTTCTGGGTGCCGTGACCCTCGATATTGATCATGGTGTCGCGGGGCACCGAGATGAGATCGACCACGCCCTTGTCGGGATCGATGCGAGCGAGCATGGTCACGTCCGAGCGGCTGGCCGTCTCGCCCTTGCGGGCGTCGCTGCCGAAGATGCCCACGTAATAGGAGCCGTCGGCCTTGGCGGGGGCCAGCTGCTCGCCGAGCTCCTTGAACTCGGCATCATCGAGGCCGCCCTGGATGGTGGCGTTGATGCCGTTCAGGTAGAGCGCGAGTGCGCCTCCGGCGCCGGCGAGGACGACGACGAGGGCCGCCGCGATGCCGAGTGCGATCTTCTTGCCGCGGGACTTCTTACGGGCCGCCTTGGCGCGGGCCAGGCTGTCCGTGGCGGCGAAACTGCGGGAATCGCTTACGGCGGAGACGGGACTTGCCGTGGGGGCGAAGCCGGTGCCCTCGAAGGAGGAGCGGGCGCGGGAGGCGCGGGCCGTGCGCGAGGCGTCCGCCTGGGCGCTCCGGGTGCTGCGGCCGGCGCTCGTTACGGGGGTGGAGTGGGAACCGCGGCGTCCCTGCGTGGAGCCGAGCGGCGCCGAGTGGGCGCCCCGGCGCGAGGTGCCGGAGTTGAGCGGGGCGGAATGCTTGCCGTATCTGTTTGCCATAGGGTTCGGCGCGCAGGCGCCTGCCTCCTCGATAAACGCGGTGGTACGAATGCGAAACCCCAAGATACCAGGAAAAGAGCAACTGCGGGCCGCCTTCGACAAGAAAACAGGCTTTTGGAAGGGTGGTGGAAGGGGAAGGAAGGGGTTGCCGAAAAGGGCGGCGCTCTCTATAATGCGAGCTATTGAACAGAGTGTCCATTTTTGGCCGTTCTGTCGAAATACGACCGCTGCATCGCAACCGAACGAAGGAGACCGTCATAGCCACGGCAACCTGCGCGCCGGCCGCCCCCTGCGAGGATCGGCGCATCGCGAAATCGAGGCGGGCCCTGCGTGGCGCCCTCATCGAGCTCATGGAGGAGCGCGGCTACGATGCGCTCACCGTGAACGATCTGTGCGAGCGGGCCGATACGTCTCGCGGCACCTTCTACAACCACTTCCGCGACAAGGACGGGCTGCTCGCCGTGCTGGAGGACGAGGTCATGGCCGACCTCGATGCCCTGCAGGGACGCATGCAGTCCATCACCTTGGCGGATATGCTGGCCTTCCGCGCGACCGGCCGGCCGCTGCCGTTTCTCGTGGAGCTCTTCGACTACCTGCGCGAGCAGAGCGATTTTTTGCACGCGGTGCTCGGCCCCGGGGGCGATGTGCGCTTCGGGCCGCGGCTGCGCGAGGCGGTCTGCGAGAACCTGGTGCAGAACATCCTGCATGAGAAGTATCGCGACAACCCTACGGTTTTCGTGGAGTACTACGTGGCCTTCTACGCCGCTGCCTACCTGGGCATCATCGCCCACTGGATCGAGCGCGGCTGCCCCGAATCCTCTGAGACCATGGCGCGCATCGCCATGCGCCTTCTGTTCATCAAACCCGGCGAATCCATCGAGCTGTAAGTTGGGAGAAAGTCCGATGAAGAAAAACACCAAGAACAGCAAGTACACTGAGATCATCACCGAGGCCTCAACCTCGGCGAAAGAGCTGGCATCTGCGGCGTGCGCCTCTTGCGCGCCGCGGGTGACCACGGTGGAGACGGCCCAGACTTCCGCCGAGGCCAGCGCCGCTGCGGAGGCGTGCCCCTTCCATATCGGCATCGACGTGGGATCGACCACGGTGAAGCTGGCGGTGCTGAACAACGACAACGAAATCCTGTGGGCGGTGTACCGCCGCCATCACGCCGACGTGCGCGCCACCATCGTGGAGGTGCTGCGCGAGGCCGCCGCGGCCTATCCGGACGAGACCATGACCATCGCCATCACCGGATCGGGCGGCCTGCTTCTGTCCCAGTGGCTCGATGTCACTTTCGTGCAGGAGGTCATCGCGTCGAAGACGGCGGTGGAGACCTTCATCCCCAAAACCGACGTCGCCATCGAGTTGGGCGGCGAGGACGCGAAGATCATCTACTTCGACAACGGTATCGAGCAGCGCATGAACGGCACCTGCGCCGGCGGCACGGGCGCCTTCATCGACCAGATGGCGGCCCTTCTGGACACGGATGCCGGCGGCCTGAACGAGCTGGCGGCCGATCATGAGACCATCTACCCCATCGCGAGCCGCTGCGGCGTGTTCGCCAAGACCGATGTTCAGCCGCTTCTGAACGAGGGCGCGCGCAAGGAGGACATCGCCGCCTCCATCTTCCAGTCGGTGGTGACTCAGACCATCTCCGGTCTCGCCTGCGGCCGGCCCATCCGGGGGCATGTGGCCTTCCTCGGCGGCCCCTTGCAGTACCTGCCCGAACTGCGCAAGCGCTTCTACGAAACCTTGGAATTGACCGACGAGGCCATCATCGTGCCCGAGAACGCGCACCTGTTCGTGGCTGCCGGCTGCGCCATCGCCGGTGTGGCAGAGGGCGCGCGGCCCGAGAAGCTTTTCGATGTGCTGACGCGCCTGGAGGGCCTGGGCGACATGCAGGGCTCGGAGGTGGTACGCCTGGCGCCGCTGTTCGCCGACGAGGCGGAGCTGGCGGAGTTCCACGCTCGCCACGACGCCGAGCGCGTGCGTCGCGCGTCGCTTGAGGACTACCGGGGCGTGGCCTTCCTCGGCATCGACGCCGGCTCCACCACGTTCAAGGCGGCGCTCATCGGCGAGGACGGGGCGCTTCTGTGGTCCACCTACGCCTCGAACAAGGGCGACGTGCTGGGCTGCGCCAAGGCGGCCGTGGCCGAGCTGTACCAGGCGCTGCCCCGCGACCCGGAAACGGATGAGCCGCTCGTGCAGATAGGCCACGCCACGGTGACCGGCTACGGCGAGGGGCTTCTGCTGGAGGCCCTGCGGGTCGACTCCGGCGAGATTGAGACGGTGGCCCATTTGCGCGGCGCCCAGGAGATGCTGCCCGGCGTGGAGTTCATCCTGGACATCGGCGGCCAGGACATGAAGTGCTTGCGCGTGAAGGACGGCGTCATCGACCACATCATGCTGAACGAGGCCTGTTCCTCGGGCTGCGGCAGCTTCATCGAGTCCTTCGCGAGCGGCCTGAACCTGGACGTGGCCGAGTTCGCCGCCACGGCCATCTCCGCCGAGAACCCGGTGGATCTGGGCAGCCGCTGCACCGTGTTCATGAACAGCCGCGTGAAACAGGCCCAGAAGGAGGGCGCCACCGTAGGCGACATCGCCGCGGGTCTGGCGATTTCCGTTATCAAGAACGCCCTGTTCAAGGTCATCAAGATTCGCGACCCGCACGATGTGGGCACGAAGGTCATCGTGCAGGGCGGCACCTTCTTGAACGATGCGGTGCTGCGCGCCTTCGAGCAGCTCTCCGAAGTGAACGCCATCCGTCCCGACATCGCCGGCAACATGGGCGCCTTCGGCGCGGCATTGTTGGCCCGCGACCGCTTTGAGGAGACGCGTCGGCGCACCGAGAACGTGCCGCTGTCGCCGGATCTGGGCCCGAAGGTGCCCCTGAGTGGGCTTTTGTCCCTTGAGGAGATCGAGGCGCTCGCGCCGACGCATCGCACCGTGCGCTGCAAGGGCTGCTCGAACGCCTGCCTGCTCACAGTGAACGATTTCGGCATCGATGCGGCGACGGGCAAGCACCGCCGCTTCATCACCGGCAACCGCTGCGAGAAGGGCGAGAGTTTGGGCACCGGCACCGAGAAGTCGGCCGTGCCGAACCTGTTCGAGTACAAGGCCGAGCGCACCTTCGGCTACGAGCCCCTGGCGCCCGAGGAGGCGCCCCGCGGCACCGTGGGCATCCCGCGCGCGCTCAACATGTACGAGAACTACCCGTTCTGGTTCACCTTCTTCACGAAGCTGGGGTACCGGGTGGTGCTGTCCGACCCGTCCACGAAGAAGACCTACGAGGCCGGCATCGAATCGATGCCCTCCGAGAGCGTGTGCTATCCGGCGAAGCTTTCGCACGGCCACATCATGAACCTGCTCGACAAGCACCCGGACTTCATCTGGATGCCGTGTTCGAAGTGGGAGCGCCAGGAGGACGAGACCGCCGGCAACCACTTCAACTGCCCCATTGTGGCGAGTTACCCCGAGGCGCTGCGCCTGAACATCGACGAGCTGCGCGAGACCGATGTGGCCTTCGTGTCGCCGTGGGTGCCCTACCACGACAAGGACAAGCTGGCCGAGCGCCTGGTGGTGGAGCTGACCGAGAACTTTGCGAAAGAGACGAACGGGTGCGGCCCCGCGCTCACGGCTGACGAGATCCGGGCGGCGGTGGAGGCGGCCTGGGCCGAGGACGAGGCGTTCAAACGCGATATTCGCACGAAGGGTGTGGAAACCCTCGCGTGGATGGAGAAGACCGGCACGCGCGGCATCGTGTTGGCCGGGCGCCCCTACCATCAGGATCCCGAGATCAACCACGCCATCCCCGAGCTGCTCACGAGCTTCGGTTTGGCCGTGCTCACCGAGGACTCCGTGGCGCACTTGGGCCAGCTGGAGCGGCCCATTCGCGTGGTGGATCAGTGGATGTACCACACGCGCCTGTACGCGGCGGCCAAGGTGGTCACCCAGCGTAAGGATCTCGATCTCATTCAGCTGAACTCCTTCGGATGCGGCCTGGATGCCCTCACCACCGATCAGGTGCAGGAGGTGTTGGAAGCGGCCGGCAAGGTGTACACGGTGCTGAAGATCGACGAGGTGTCGAACTTGGGCGCGGCGCGCATTCGCGTGCGCAGTCTTTTGGCGGCCTTGAAGGACCAGGCCGACCGCGAGGCCGAGGCGGAAGCCGACGCCGCCGCCGAGAAGAGGGGCTGTCCGGCTGCGTGCATCGACTTGGACAACCTGGATAAGCTCGTGCCCGCCAGCTTCACCGAGAAGGCCGATGGCGTGGTGGCCGCGGCCGAGATCGAGCAGCGCGAGGGCGCCTCCACCGAGTTCGCGCGCCCCCAGTTCACCGAGCAGATGCGCGATGGGGGCTGGACGATTCTGGCGCCCCAGATGGCCCCCTACCACTTCGAGCTTCTGGTGCCCATCTTCAAGCGCGCCGGCTACAACGTGGCGCTTCTGCCCTCGGTGGACCACGGCGCGGTGGACGCGGGCCTGAAGTACGTGAACAACGACATCTGCTACCCGTCCATCCTGGTCACGGGCCAGATTATGGAAGCGGTGCTGTCGGGCAAGTACGACACCGACAAGCTGGCCGTGCTCATCACCCAGACCGGCGGCGGCTGCCGCGCCACCAACTACATCTCGCTCATCCGCAAGGCGCTGAAGTCCGTGGGGCTCGGGCACATCCCGGTCATCGCCATCTCCTTCAAGGACCTGGGCGAGGAGAACCCTGGCTTCAAGATCACGCCGAAGATGCTCTACCAGGCCATTTACGCGCTGCAGTACGGCGATTTGCTCATGATGTGCTTGTATCGCACGCGCCCCTACGAGGTGGAGCCGGGCAGCGCGAACCGCCTGTTCCAGTACTGGATGGACGCCTGCAAGCACCAGCTCGAGCGCGGCGTGCGCCAGTCGGAGTTCCGCCGCACGGTGCGCCGCATCGTGGAGGACTTCGACGCGCTGCCCCTGGCCGGCGAGGGCACGAAACCCCGCGTGGGCGTGGTGGGCGAGATCCTCGTGAAGTTCCACCCGACGGCCAACAACCAGATCGTGGACGTCATCGAGCGCGAGGGCTGCGAGGCCGTGGTGCCCGGGCTTATCGAGTTCTTCCTGTTCGGCATCGCCGGCGGCATCTTCCAGCAGCCTATCGGCAAGTCGAAGAAGAGCGCGCTCGGGAGCAAGATCGGCCTGGCCGCCATCAAGAAGCTGCGCAAGCCCGTGAACGACGCGCTGGAGAAGTCGAGTCGCTTCCACCCGCCGGCGGACATCTACGAGCTGGCCGACTACGCGAGCGAGATCCTTTCCCTGTGCAACTCCATGGGCGAGGGGTGGCTGCTCACCGCTGAGATGGTGGAGCTCATTCGCTCCGGCTGCCCGAACGTGGTGTGCACCCAGCCCTTCGCCTGTTTGCCGAACCACGTGGTGGGCAAGGCCACCATTAAGGAGCTGCGCCGCCGCTACCCGGAGAGCAACATCGTGGCCGTGGACTACGACCCCGGTGCGAGCGAGGTGAACCAGCTCAACCGCATCAAGCTCATGATCGCCGTGGCCAAGGCGAATTTGGCCGAGAAGGAGGCCGAGGCCCGTGCCGCCCGGGCGGTGGCCCGCGACGGAGCGCCTGAGGAACCCGAGACCGTGGCGGCATCCGTAGAGGTGGAGACCACCGAGGTCGTGGGGTAGTGGAATCCGCCAACGCTTCGGGAAAACTCGTCATCGTGCCGACGCCCATTGGGAATTTGGGCGATATGACGCTGCGCTCGCTGGAGGCGCTGCGCGAGGCCGACGTGGTGTGCGCGGAGGACACCCGGGTAACGGGGAAGCTGCTCGCGCATTTCGGGATCGAGAAGCGGCTCGCGCGGCTGGACGAGGCGATGATCGGCTCGCGGGCTGCGGGCGTGGTGGAGCGCGTGGCAGCCGGCGAGGTGGTGGCCTACTGCTCGGACGCCGGCATGCCCGGCGTGTCCGACCCGGGGCTGCGACTTGTGGCCGCGGCGCGCGAGGCCGGTGTGGCCGTGGAGGTGCTGCCCGGCGCCTCGGCGGCGGCCTGCGCCTACGTGGCCTCGGGAACGGTGTGCCCGCGCTTCTACTTCGGCGGCTTCTTCCCACGCAAGGCGACCGAGCAACGGACGGTGCTCGCAGAGCTTTCCGGGTTGGACGCGGCTCTCGTGTTCTACGAGAGCCCGAACCGGCTGGTGGCGGCGCTTTCGGTCATCGCCGAGGTGCTGCCGTGGCGCGAGGTGGCGGTCTGCCGCGAGCTGACGAAGCTGCACGAGGAGGTGGCCCGGGGGAGTGCCGCCGAGCTGCGCGAGCGGTTCGCGGCCCGTGCCGAGGAGCCCGGCGGCGTTCGCGGCGAGATCGCGCTCGTGATAGACGCCCCGGGCGAGACGGAGGCGGCCGTCGGTGCCGAGGAGGCCGCGGCATCGGCTGCCGAGCGCGCTGTCGAGCTGGTGGCGGAGGGCCTGCGCACCAAGGAGGTCACCAAGCACCTTGTCGCCGAGTTCGGCATTTCCCGCAACGACGCCTACAACCTGGCCATGGAGGCCGCGCGATGACTTCGGTGTCATTCTGAGCGAGCGAAGCGAGTCGAATAATTTCATGGCAGCAGCGAGAAAGCGTCCGGCAAAAATGATGCCTCCCGAGCTCGTCTTCATCGACGGGCTGGAGGTCTGGCTCACCCGCAAGGCCATCAAGAATATGCACCTGGGGGTAAAGCCTCCCGACGGGCGCATCGAGGTGTCGGCGCCCCTGCACTTGCCGCTCGCCACCATCCGGAAGTTCGTGGGGGAGAAGCGCGACTGGATAGAGCGCCAGCAGCAGGAGATCGCGCAATCGCCCCGTGTCGAGGCCGCCGCGGCCACGCCTACGGAAGTGGCCCAGTGGAAAGCGGTCGTTGCGGCCTGCGTGCCGGCGCTCATCGAGGCGTGGGAGCCCGTCATGGGCGTGAAGGCGGGCAAGATCGCCTACCGCAACATGACGAGTCGCTGGGGCAGCTGCCAGCCCTCGACCGGCCGCATCTGCATCAACGTGCGCTTGGCCCTCTACCCGCCGGAGTGCTTGGAATACGTGGTCGTCCACGAGCTGTGCCACCTGCTTGAGCGCGGCCACGGCCCTCGCTTCCACGCGCTTATGGACACTTTCATGCCCGACTGGAAAGAGCGCCGCGCCAAGCTGCGCTAGCGTCGGGATTCGGCACTGCGAAATTGAAGCGAACTTTTGTACTAAAAGGGCTTTTCATTGGGCTTGTATTACATTACAATGCGAACAAACATTCGGTTTTGAGAGCGAAAGGCCTGGTGAGAGCATGGGAGAGGTTGTTGGACGCAAAAAGAAGGCTGTGGTGACAGGAGCGCTGGCGCTTACCTTGGGCGCTGGCCTGGGGCTTGGCGCGGTAGCTTGGGGAAGTGAGGGGTCCGTGCCTGAGGAAAGTGTGAGAGCCGGGGACGCTTGGGCTCCGTTGGTGGGCCAGAAGTTGGAGGAGAAGGTGGCCGCTGCGGCCCGTTCCCATCGCGCCGAAGTGCGGCAGGCGCTTGCGGCCTATAGGGCAACGGACGCGGCGGAGCGGAAAGCCGCCACGGAAGCAGGGGAGCAAGCACCGGCCGAAGCCGCCGGGGCACAGGGCGCTCATCTTTCAGCCGAGGGCTCAGGTACCTCATCGGGCGAGGTCGCGGCAGCGCGTTCGGAAGAGGCGGCTCGGGTGGACGAGCAACGCGGCAGCCAGGAGGCGTCGAAGGAATCCGGAAGCGCGGGGGAGGGTGGGGGATTTGCCTCTCAGCCGAGCGCGCCCGGGCCCGAACCTTCGGTGGAAACATCGGCGGAAGCCGGCTCTTCCGCTTCCGAAGAGGTGCCATCTGATGAGGGATCGAACGTCGATGGAACGCTCAAGCCTGGCACGCTGGTGGTAGACGGTACCGCCATTCCCTACCGCGATGTGCGCGGCGGCACGACACCGAGTTCCGGGGGAGGTCTGTGGTTGGGGTCGGACGCGGTGGATGACGGCAGCTGGGGCTATTTCGTCGGACATAACCCCGGCTCGTTCGCACCGGTGCGTTCGCTGTCCTCGGGCGATGCCGTCGTCGTGTGCGACCGCTCGGGAGGGCGGCGCACTTATACGGTGAGGGATGTGTTCCAGGTGGAGGAGACGGCCACGTGGAAGACCATCGCTTCGCGGGTAACCGGTTACGGCGAGTCGGTGGTGCTGCAAACCTGCGCGGGCGACGGCATGAACGTCATCGTCGTTGCAGCGTAGGGGTGGGCGACTTTGCGGCACGCGCCGGCTTGAAAAGAGAAGAGCCCGGAAGCCCTTGGGCTTCCGGGTCGAACCAGCGGCTTGTCGGAGAGCCAGCGGCTACTCGTCGTCCTCGTCGCCGTGGCCGTGGTCGTGCTCGGAGATGTCGCTCACGGGCTTCTCCAGGCCCTCGATGACGATGCCGTTCTTCTCGGCGTAGTCCCACAGCGCCGCATGGATGGCCTCTTCGGCCAGCAGCGAGCAGTGCACCTTCACCGGGGGCAGCCCGTCTAAGGCCTCCATGACGGCCTTGTTCGTGACCTCCAGCGCCTCCTGCACCGTCTTGCCCTTCACGAGTACGGTGGCCATGGAGCTTGTGGCGATGGCGGCGCCGCAGCCGAAGGTCTTGAACTTCGCGTCGCGGATGACGTTGTTCTCGTCGATGTCGAGGTACACGCGCATGATGTCGCCGCACACCGCATTGCCCACGGTGCCGCAGCCGCTCGCGTTTTCGATCTCGCCGACGTTCTGGGGATTGGTGAAGTGCTCCATCACTTTATCGGAGTAGTTCATGGCCATGAGGGGGGTTCTCTCTTTCTATTGAGGGGAGGTGATGAGTGATGCTAGTTCGCGTAGGGGAAGCCGTCGGCTTTGAAGCGCTCGATGACCGATTCCACCTTGCCCTGCTGGAAGTCCTCGTACAGGGGGCTCATCATGCGCAGGTTCTGCAACGTGGCCTTAAGCGAGTCCACGGCGAAGTCGACGTCTTCCCGTGTGGTGTCGCGGCCCAGCGTCATGCGCAGCGAGCCGTGGGCGATCTCGTGGGGAAGGCCGATGGCCAAAAGCACGTGGCTCGGGTCCAGCGAGCCGGAGGTGCAGGCGGAACCGGAGGACACGCAGATGCCCCGGGTGGCCAGCTGCAGCAGCATGCCTTCGCCCTCGATGAACTCGAAGGAGAAGTTCACGTTGTTGGCCAGGCGGCTCTCCCAGCTGCCGTTGAGCTTGGCCGAGGGGATCTCCTCGAGAATGCGACGGATAGCGTGGTCGCGCAGCGCCAATTGGCGGTCGCGCTCGGGGACGATTTCCTCGGCGGCCAATTCGGCGGCGCGGGCGAAGCCGACGATGCCGGGCACGTTCTCGGTGGAGCCGCGCCGCCCGCGTTCCTGCTGACCGCCATCGAGGAGGTTCTGAAGCTTCACGCCACGGCGCACGTACAAAAGCCCGACGCCCTTGGGCCCGTAAATCTTGTGGGAGGACGCCGACAGCATATCGATGCCCAGCTCGTTCACGTCGATGGGCTCGTGGCCGAAGGCCTGCACCGCGTCGGTGTGGAAGACGACGTTCGCTTCGTGGGCAGCCTCCGCCAGCTGGCGAACAGGCTCGATGGTGCCGATCTCGTTGTTGGCGAACATGATGGAGACCAGGATGGTGTCCGGGCGGATGGCCGCCTTGAAATCCTCCACGCTCACGAGGCCGTGCTCGTCCACGGGCAGGTAGGTCACCTCGAAGCCCTCGCGCTCCAACGCCTGGCAGGTGTGCAGCACGGCGTGGTGCTCGATGGCGCTCGTGATGATGTGGCGCCCTTTGGCGGCGTTGGCCCGGGCGAAGCCCTTGATAGCCCAGTTGTCCGATTCGGTTCCGCCGCTCGTGAAGAAGATCTCGCGCGGGGCGGCGCCGATGAGGGCGGCCAGGCTCTCGCGGGCTGCGGCCACGGCGTCGGAGGCCTCCTGGCCCAAGGGGTAAATAGAGGAGGGATTGCCGAAATGCTCGGTGAAGTAGGGGGTCATGGCCTCCACCACTTCGGGACGGACGGGCGTCGTGGACGCATGGTCAAGGTAGATCTGCCTCATGGTGCTCCTGCTTCCGCGTCTGGGATGGGAACGCCCGGCGGGACTCGGAACTGCTGCCGTGCGCCTCCATCTAAGTCTAGTAATTTGCTAGAGTTTAATATAAACCGCTTGCGGAGATTGTCAAGAACCTCTTATGATTGTTACCATATTCACGATGATTTCCCAGAAAGGCGACCCGGTGAAGATTTCGACGAAGACCCGCTACGGCATGCGTTTCATGATCGATCTGGCCCAAAGTCAGGGGGAGGGCCGGGTGGCCCTGAAGGATATCGCCGACCGCCAGGGCCTTTCCAAGAAGTATCTCGAGCAGGTCGTCGCGCCTCTCGCCAGCGCGGGATTGCTCGACGTGACGCGCGGGAACCAGGGCGGCTACCGTCTTTCCCGCGATGCAAGTGCCATCACGCTGGCCGACATCGTCGCCGCCTCCGAGGACGGCTTGGAGTTGCTCGACTGCATGGGGTCGCTCTCTGCCTGCGAGCGCGCCGAGGACTGCCCGTCTCGTCGCGTGTGGGGCGGCCTTCAAGCGGCGATCGGCGATTATCTCTCCGGGCTCACCCTCGCCGACGTCGCCTCTTCCGCCGCCGCTGCCAACTTGTAATCTACCACCAGACCTCTTTCGCGTATCATGTGTAATTACCTGTGCCGCGACGAGAGAGGACGCTGTGGAAGACGAGGGGAAAAAGTACTGGCTCTCCATAGCTGCTTTCGTTCTCGTGTTCATCGCGGTCGTCGTCACGCTGTCCACCTTCATGCAGCAGACGAGCAACCGCATCGTCGCCCAGGCGAACCAGTACGTCTCCGATGCCACGGCCCAATCCTGCGTGCTGGTCTCCACCCTCATGGAGAACACGCAGAAAGACATCGAGACTATCGCCGCCCTTGCCTCGGAGTCGGCGGATGTGACCGACATCGTCACCAGCGAGGAATGGCTCATCAGCGTGGAGGAGACCTCGCCTTTCGACACCATCGACTTCGTTGATGTCGACGGCATGCAGCACTCGCCCCAGCACGAGCCGGTGAACGTGTCGGATCGCTCTTACTTCAAGCGGGCCATGGCGGGCGAATCTGGCATCGAGGCCGTATTCAACACCCGCATGACCCATGAGAACCTCGTGTACTTCTTCGCACCGGTTCGCGAGGGTGCGGACGGTCCGGTCGTGGGCTTGCTTCTGGCCCACTACAGCGAGAACCGGCTCGCCGATCTTCTGTCGGGCGATTTCTTCGGCTACGCGTCCCAGGTGATGCTGTGCTTGCCTACCGGGGAGGTGGTGGCCGCCACGGATTCCTCCTATGTTGGCAGGAACCTTATCCAAGAGGCGCAGGCCGACCCCTCTGCCACCTCCGGCGCCCGCGATCTGGAGCGCGCTTTTGCCAATCACGAGACGGTCACGTACAGCTACAAGGCTGAGCGCGGCACGGGCTCGGTGTGCATCCGCGAGGTGCCGGGTCTCGGCTGGATGATGCTGGAGACGTTCCCGGCCGCCGCTACCGAACAGATGATCAACGAGGCCAATGAAGGCGGCTGGAACGCCCTGTTCGTCATCGTGGTGGTATTCGTCCTCGTCATTGCCGGCATTATCTTCTACAACAACCGCCGCCACCGCTCGCTCACCCGCTCGATGCGCGATCGGGAGGACGTGCAGCGCGGGGTGGCTAAGCTGACCGAGCGGCTGGTGCTCATGGATTTGGATGCCGATCGCTTCCGCTACATGAGCGGCCCGGTCACGCCGAGCGACCCCTACGAGTTGGAAGGCTCCTACACCGCCATGATAGAGCGCCTGCAGGGCCTGGTCGTGGGCGACGAGGCCAAGGCGGAGGTGGCCAAGCTCTACGACAAGCACACGATCATCGATCTCATGCCGCCCGGCTCCGACGAGATCCGCTTCGAGTACCAGATGAATCGCGGGGGAGACGTCAAATGGGAGGACATCAACCTCATCTGCGTGCAGCGCGATGCGGCGGGGATGCCGACGCGGCTTCTCTACACGACCCAGGACGTCACGGCGCCCAAGCAGCGCGAGAAGCAGCTCCAGCTGGCCATGGAGGACTCCTATCGCGCGGCGGTTGCCGCCAACAACGCCAAGAGCGACTTCCTCTCGCGCATGAGCCACGATATCCGCACGCCGATGAACGCCATCATCGGCATGACGGAGCTCGCGCGCATGAACGAGGGGCATCCGGAGAAAGTGGACGACTGCCTGGCGAAGATCACGCTGTCGAGCAACCATTTGCTCGCGCTGATCAACGAGGTTCTCGATCTTTCCATGATCGAGAACGGGCGCCTGGTGCTTACCGTGGGAGAGGTGGATCTGCGAGCGTTGGCTCTCGAGATGGAGACGATGTTCTCGCAGCGCTGCGAAGAATCGGGCATCGCCTTCGCGATTGAATTCGAAGGGCTCGCCCATCCGCTGGTAGAGGGCGACGGGCTTCGCTTGCAGCAGGTGTTCATGAACATGCTCGGCAATGCGGTGAAGTTCACGCCGGCGGGCGGCTCGGTGTCGCTGCGGGTTGTCGAGCACGCCTCTCGCGTCGAGGGGACGAGCGACTACGAGTTCGTCTTCGCCGACACCGGCTGCGGCATGGCGCCGGAGTTTCTGGCGCACGTCTTCGAGCCCTTCGCGCGCGAGCACGACTCGCGCACCGAGTCCGTGGAGGGCACGGGGCTGGGGCTTTCCATCGCCCAGTCCGTCGTCTCGCTGATGGGCGGCACGATTGATGTGGAAAGCGAGCCGGGTCGCGGCACGGTGTTCACGGTGCGGGTGAGCATGCGCTATGTGGAAAGGGATGCGAAAGGCGTCCTTGGGGAAAGCGACGACGCCGACGATGCGCGCGATGCTTCGCAGGGGGATGCGCCCGCGCCGAGGGGCGCCGACTTGAGCGGCGTGCGCGTGCTGCTTGTGGAGGACAACGAGCTTAACAGCGAGATCGCCGTGGCGCTGCTGGAGTCCCTCGGCGCAGCGGCCGAGACGGCGGCCAACGGCCAGGAGGCCCTCGATGCGCTGGATGCGAGCGAGCCGGGGCATTTCGACGTGGTGCTCATGGATATCCAGATGCCTGTCATGAACGGTCTGGAGGCCACGCGCCGTATCCGCGAGAGCGCGCGGGATGATTTGCGCGCATTGCCCATTGTCGTGCTCTCGGCCAATGCGTTCACCGAAGATGTTCAGGAATCGAAGCGCGCTGGAGCCGACGACCATCTCTCCAAGCCCATCAGCATAAAGGACCTGGCGGCCACGCTGGGCGGAATCCTCGGACGCGCCTGATCCTTGCGGCGCTTGCGTCCCCCGCCACCTTTGCTGCCCTGGCGTTCCTTACGGCCCCGCGCCATCACGCGCCTACGGCGCAGCGCGGAGTCGAAGGATCGTGCGGCCCTTCCCTGTGTTAAGATAGCCTGCACGCAACAACCCTAAAGGGGAGCGGCGGTGTCATCGGCCGCCTGCGCCCGGAAAAGGAGTCTTACCCGCTATGCCTAAGGGAACCTTCGGCGTCACCACGCCCATCTACTACATCAACGCCGCGCCGCATCTGGGCACCGCCTACACCACGGTGGCCGCCGACACCATCGCGCGCTACGAGCGCATGAACGGCTACGACGTGTCGTTCGTCACCGGCACCGACGAGCACGGCCAGAAGATCGCCGAGACTGCCGAAAAGAACGGCATGACCCCGCAAGCCTGGTGCGACTCGCTGGCCCCGGCCTTCACCGATGCGTGGAAGACGCTGGATATCGACTACACCAACTTCGTGCGCACCACCGAGGATCGCCAGACCCGTGCCGTGCAGAAGTTCTGGCAGGGGCTCTACGACGCGGGCTGGCTGTACAAGAGCGCCTACGAGGGCTGGTACTGCGTGCACGAGGAGACCTATTACGCCGAGAGCGATCTGGAGAAGAACGAGGACGGCGAATTCGTGTGCCCCGACTGCAAGCGCCCGGTGCGCTACGAGTCCTCGGGCGAGGAGAACTGGTTCTTCAAGCTCTCCGAGTTCCAGGACAAGCTCCTCGCCTTCTATGACGAGCACCCCGACTTCATCCGACCGGTCAGCCGTCGCAACGAGATCGTCTCCTTCGTGAAGGGCGGCTTGCAGGATCTGTCCATCTCCCGCTCCAGCTTCGACTGGGGCATCCCCGTGCCGTGGGATGAGGGCCACGTGTTCTACGTGTGGGCTGACGCGCTCATCGCGTACCTCACGGGCATCGGCTACGGCGACCCCGAGCGCACATCCGAGTTCGATCGCCGCTGGCCCATTCAGTACCATTTCGTGGGCAAGGACATCACCCGCTTCCACTGCGTCATCTGGCCGGCCATGCTCATGGCCGCCGGCATGCCCATCACGCACACGGTGTTCGGCCACGGTTTTCTGCTCACCAAGGGCGAGAAGATGTCGAAGTCGAAGGGCAATGGTCTTATGCCGGCCGATCTGGTGCGCGTGTTCGGCGTGGACGCCTACCGCTACTACTTCATGAGCGACGTGCAGTTCGGCCACGACGGCTCCATCTCCATGGAGCGCATGGTGCAGGTGTACAACGCTGACTTGGCCAATACCTGGGGCAACCTCGTCTCTCGCGTGACGAACATGACCACGAAGTACTTCGAGGGCCGCGTGCCCGAGGCGCCCGCCGGTTCCGAGGACAACCCGCTGCGCGAGATCGCCGACAGCCTGTACGCGGAATACGACGGCTGCATGGCCGAGGTGGACTTCACCGGGGCTGCGGCGGCCGTGCAGAAGTTGGCGAGCCGCGTGAACCTGTACGTGGAGGAGAGCGCCCCCTGGACGCTGGCGAAGGATCCCGCCCGCGCCGATGAGCTGGCCGCGGTCATTTACAACTGCCTAGAGGCCATCCGCATCATCGCCCTGTACATGGCGCCGTTCATGCCGAACACCTCGGCCGAGGTGTTCCGTCGCCTGGGCCTGGGAGAGATCGCCGACACCACCGACATCCAGGAGGCCACGGCCTGGGGCCAGCTGCCCGCTAGCGTCGCCGTGGAGGTGGGCGACCCCCTCTTCCCGCGCCTGGATGTGGATAATCTGCCCGAGCTGTAGGCGATCATGAGAGACCAAGATCCCGTTTTTTATGACGCGCTGTTTCGGCAGAAGCGCAAAGGGGGGAAGTGGCGTGTGATGCCCTCGCCGGTGCTGGAAGGCCCGGTGGCCGACACCCATGCGCATCTGCAGATGCTCGCCGATCCGGCCTGCGAGTTGGCCCGCGCCGGCGCTCACGGCGTCGCCTTCGTGGAGACCATCGTCGATCCGGCCGAGGACGGCTTCGCCACCTTCGACGTCCTGCCTCTCTGGCTCATGGAGGCCGCTCGCGATCTGAAGGTCATGGAAGAAGAGGATGATGGCACGGCCGGCATTGTCGCCGCTCCGGCGGTGCCCCACGTGCGCATCGCGGCCGGCGTGCACCCGCACAACGCCAAGGAGTGGGCGCCGGAGCTTAAGGCCGCCCTGCGCGAGCGTTTGCGCGACCGCCGCGTGAGCGCGGTGGGGGAGATCGGGCTCGACTACCACTACGACCTGTCGCCGCGCGATGTGCAGCGCGAGGTCTTCCGCGCTCAGATTCGCCTGGCCAAGGAAGCGGGACTGCCCATCGCGCTGCATATGCGCGAGGCTCACGACGACGGCTTCGCCATTCTGGAAGAGGAGGGCTTTCCCGAGGCGGGAACGCTTCTGCACTGCTTCAACCTGGATGCCGCTGAGGTGGCGCGTTGGGTGGAGGCCGGCTGCTACATCGCCTTCGGGGGCCCGCTTACCTTCAAGCGCGCCGACGAGGTGCGCGAGGCCGCCAAGCTGGTACCGGCCGATCGCCTGCTCACCGAGACGGATTCGCCCTATATGACCCCCGAGCCTCTGCGCGGCACCGACTGCGGCCCGGCCCACACCATCTACACCGCCGACGTGCTCTGCGAGGTGCGCGGCGCCGACACCCCCGAGGCCCGTGCCGCCCTGCTCGCCCAGCTCTACGAGAACGCACAGCGCCTCCTCAACCGCAAGCCCACCCCGTGGCAGAAAGGCAGCAGCAATGCATAGAGTGATTTTGCACGGGTCGTGTCGGGCCGATGGGCGCAGTGCCGTGCTGGCCGACGAGCTATTCAATGCCTGCATCGAGGAGTGCCCGGAGGACGGGGTGTCCATCGTGTCGGTGTCGTCCACCGAGGTGCGGCCGTGTATCGGCTGCGATGAGTGCCGCGCCGTCGCCGAGGAGCCCATCCACGTGTTCGAGGAGGGCGATCCGCTGCTGCCTCAAGAGACGGTGGCGGAATCCGGTGCTCTGTTCCACCACTGCATCATCGACGACGACATGAACGAGGTGCGCAAGCACCTGGATGCGGCCGATGAGCTCATCGTGGTGTGCCCGGTGTACTTCGCCAGCGTGCCGGCTCAGATGAAGGCGCTGCTCGACCGCCTGCAGCCCTACTACTTCACCGACCTGCGCACGCGGCCCAAGCGCCCTGCGGTCATCCACGTGGTAGGAGCCGGCGGCGATCCCCACGGCTTCGAGCCGCTCATCGGCACGGTGCGCTCGGCGCTGTCCGTGGCCGGCTTTGCCGTAGAGCTCGTGCTCAACTGGGTGGGGAAGATCCGCGCTGACGGCGAGATCACGGCCGACGCCGAGGAGTACCCGCTGCCCCCCGTGGGCGGCTTCGGCGCCCTGGGCCTCGAGTTCGATGACGACTATGAGGTTGTGGAAGTGGAGGGCGTGGAAGAAATCGAGGAAGTCGAAGAGGAGGAGGACAACGACGGGGCGACCGAAGCTGCCGAGCACCGCCCGAAGGATCGCGCGAAGCTGTCCGTAAGCCAGAAGGCGCCCGCCCCTAAGCAGGATGCCCCGAAGTCGGGCTCCCGCGGCCCGCGCAAGTCCTCCGGCAAGGGCGGCGGCCCGGCCTACGGGAAGAAGAACACCAAGAAGAAGGGCAACGGCCGTGGCGGCCACCGATAGCTATGCCGGCGGCGACGGGCGCCTGTCGCCGCTCTCTACGCCGAGTGCCACCCGCGCGGTGCTCGAGGCCCACGGCATCGGCACCAAGTACACGCTCGGCCAGAACTTTCTCGTGAACGACGACGTGCTGAAGAAGATCATCGCCCTGGCCGAGGTGGACGAGGCCGACCGCGTTTTGGAAGTGGGCCCCGGCATCGGCACGCTCACCATCGCGCTCCTGAAGCACGCCGCCAGCGTCGTCGCCATCGAGCGCGACCCCGACCTGCCCGCCGTCCTCGCCGACACCCTGCACCCCTGGCGCGAGAAGTTCGCTCTCATAGAAAAGGACGCCCTTGACGTAACCGGGGATGACATTGTTGCGGCTATGGCCGAGATCGGCGCAGACACGGGGTGCCTTGACCGAGCGAGTTCCGCAGCGAACGAAACAGCCCAGTGGGCTGTTTCGCAGAGCGAGGACTGTCTGAGCGAATCAAGGTACCGCGTGGCTGTGCCTCAGGAGGAGCTTCAGCCGAGTCTTCCCAGCAAGCTGGTCGCGAACCTTCCCTACGCCGTGGCCGCCACCGTCGTGCTCGACTACTTCGAATCCTTCCTCTTCTTGGACTCCGTCACCATCATGGTGCAGAAGGAGGTGGCCGACCGCATGGCGGCCGCCGTGGGCACGAAGAACTACGGCGCTTACACCGTGAAGCTCGGCTTGCACGCCGAGCCGGCCGGCCGCTTTCCCGTGGGCCCGGGCAACTTTTTCCCGCCGCCCCGGGTCGATTCCGCCGTCATCCGCCTGAACCGTCGCGTGCCGCTCATGGCCGATGGGGCACCTGCCACGCCGGAGGTCATCGCTGCTGCGGCTCTCATAGCCGACGCCGCCTTCGCCAACCGCCGCAAGACCATCGCCAACTCCTGCAAGACCTACTTCTCCGGCCGCGGCTCGCTCTTGCTGGGAGCCTCGGGTTCGTCGGCTGGGCTAAGGGCCGTGGATGGCGCCCTGTCTGGTGGTGTTGGGGGCGCCTTCGTCCTCGACGGAGCCGACATCGTCGACCACCTTCCCGCCATCTTCGATGCCGCCGCCATCGACCCCCGCCGCCGCGGCGAAACCCTGACCCAGCAGGAATTCCTCGCCCTCGGCGCTGCACTGCTGAAAGAGGCGACCGTCTGATCTCTTTCTGTGATATGATGCAAAAATCATATTGAAGGGAGGGGCTATGGACGATCTGGTTGCGGAGCTGCAGGATTTCCGCCACCTGCGCTGGGACGAGCGCACGACAACCTCGGGAACGAGCGGCACCTTCCCGAAGGCGCGGGCCGGCGAGGGGAGGGCGCGCCGCTACTACAAGCTCTCCTGCTACGACAGCTACCGGGGCATTTACGGCCATGAGTGTGTCAACGAGCTTCTGGCCGCCCGCGTGATGGAGCACCTGGGCATTCCCCATGCACGCTATCGGCTCATCCACGGGCTCGTGGTCATCGACGGCGAAGAGCGCGAGACGTGGCTCAACGAGTCGCCGAGCTTCCGCGCGCCCGACGAGCGCAAGATGGCCTTCGATTTATTCTACGACTTGAACCGGCGCCCCGGGGAGTCGCCGTTCGACCTTGCGCGGCGCTACGGTTGGGGCCCGCAGGTGGCGGCCCTCATCATTGCTGATTATCTCATCGCCAATCGGGATCGCCACGGCGCAAACATAGAGGTGATACGCAGCCCCGAAGGCTCGGTGCGCCTCGCGCCGCTGTTCGATAGCGGCTTGTCCTTCGTGTTCTCTTGCTACGGGGATGAGGAGCGCGTGCGCGCCTTCGACCCCTTAAGCGACGTGAACGCCAACAATTACCTGGGGACGCGCTCGTTGGAAGAGAACTTGCGCTTCGTGGGCGAGCTGGTGGAGACGCCCCTGCCAATGCCGCCTCTCGGCGAGGGGCGCATACGGGCCTTGACCGATGGCATCGGCCACGCGGTATCCGATGCCCATGTTGCGAAGATGCGCGAGATGCTTGCACGGCGCTGGGAGCATCTGCTTGCGGGGGGCATCGTCGTCGAGAGCCGGTCGGACGGCCTGTCGAGGGAGGGGTAGTCGTGTTCGCCTTCGACATCATCGACGGCCGCGCCCGCAATGCCGTTCCCTGCGGCCGTCTCTTCTACGACGCCGAACGCGACGAATGGGGCATCCAGATAGCGGAGGGCGCAGGCCCCGAAGAGGTGCCGTTCCTTTTCTCCTCGTTCGTCGAAAGGGGGGAGCGCGCGATAGGGCCTGCGTGGGCGCGTCGCTGGGTGGCCGAGCGCGTGGTGCCTCCGGGACGGCAGAACCTGGGAGAGGTCTTGAGGGCGAATGGCCTCCGGGAATACAGCGAGTTCGCCCTGCTCGCTATTGGGAAGGGGGCCTGTTCGCAGGATTATTTCGTGCTGCGCGGGCCGTTTCCCGTCGATGACGATGGCGAGATACTGGACGACCGGCGCCAGTTGCGCCAGTCCATCGGGCGCGCGGTGGCCGAGGCGCGCCGCGAGCAGGGTATGACGCAGAAACAGCTGGCCGAGAGGGCCCTGGTGGATCAGGCCGTCGTCAGCCGCGTGGAGCGAGGTCGCGCCAACATCACCTCCGATCTTCTGGCGGATGTGGCCTGCGCCTTGGGAATGTGTGTGGAAGTGACGCTGGCGCCGGCGGCGGTGTACAATGGCGAGCCTGACGAAGGACGATTGGGCCTCTAGGTCCTGGAAGTGAGCGGGCCGATAGGCCCTGGAAGCGAGGGTGCCATGGGAAAGACGGCGGGACGGGCAAGGTTCGCGCGCATCGGCATCGCGGTGGCGGTGCTCGTGGTGCTCGCGGGCATCGGTGTGGCCCTGGCCGCGACGGTGGGCGGCCTGTCCCCGGCCGGAGGATCGAATGCCCTGGTGGTGGAAGAGCCGATGGGCCGTCCCCAGGACACGCTGGAAGCAGAGCCTGAGGCTCCGGCCGATGCCGCTGCGCAAGAGGCTCCGGTCGAAAAGGCGGCCCCGCCTGCGCCCACACCTTCCACGACCGGCGCGCTGAAGGTCACAGGCGCCCAGCTCACCGATGCCGCTGGCGAGCCGGTGCAGCTGCGCGGCGTCTCCACCCACGGTCTGGCCTGGTACCCTCAGTACGTGAACCAGGAGTTCTTCACTGAGCTGCGCGACGTGTGGGGCGCCAACGTCGTGCGCCTGGCCACCTACTCGGCGGAAGAGGGCGGCTACGCCACGGAGACGGGCGACCGCACGGCGCTGAACGACCTGGTGGTGCGCGGCGTCCAGTACGCCCAGGCTGCCGATTTGTACGCCGTGGTCGACTGGCACACCCTGTCCGATGCGAACCCCGCCACCAACCAGTGGGCCGCCGAGGAGTTCTTCCGCTCGGTGTCGGGCGCCTTGGGCAACACGGACAACGTCATCTACGAGATCTGCAACGAGCCCAACGGCGGCACGAGTTGGGCCGACATCAAGGCCTACGCCGAGGCGGTCATTCCCATCATCCGCGCCAACGACCCCGATGCGATCATCGTCGTGGGCACGCCCACCTGGTCCCAGGATCTCGCCGCCGCGGCGGCCGACCCGCTGCCCGACGCCAACGTCATGTACGCGCTGCACTTCTACGCCGCCACTCATGAAGATGACCTGCGCCGTGCGCTTTCCACGGCGGTGGCCGGCGGCCTGCCCGTGTTCGTGACCGAGTTCGGCATTTGCGAGGCAAGCGGTGCCGGCGAGATCGACTACGCTTCGGCGAACCTGTGGGTACGCCTTATGAACGAGCTGGACGTGAGTTACATCTGCTGGAACCTGTCGAATAAGGACGAGACGGCGGCCCTGTTCAAGCCCGGCTGCGCGAAGACCTCCGGCTTCACCCTGGACGACCTCACTGACGAGGGCCTATGGCTCGTCGACACCCTGAAGAGCCCCGGCTTTTCCCGCGAGGAGGTGGCGCTGGCCCGGGCCGAGGTGAAGGACAACAGCGCCGGAGCCCAGATGCTCGTCTCCGCCGACGACACCCTGCAGTGGACCTTCCAGGTGGCCGACCGTTGGGAGGAGGGCGGCCGCACCTTCTTCCGCTACGAGATGGCCGGCTCGAACTACAGCGCCGGCGTGAAGAGCTGGTCGGTCGTGGTGCCCTTCAACGGCGAGGTGACCTTGGAGGACGCGTGGAACTGCAAGGCTTCGGCCTCAGGCACGCGGCTCACTGTCGCCAACGACGCCCACAACGGGAACGTTCCCGCCGGCGGTTTTGTGCGCGACGTAGGCTTCATCGTGAGCGGCCCGGCGGATCTGGCCGTGGTGGAGTACGAGTAGCGCGCGGCTTCCCCTCCGCTCGCCAGTTCGCCTTTTGACGGCGATGGGTGCGAGCATACAATAGTTGTCACGGCGTCACGCAGGCGATTCAAAGGAGGTTCGGTTGTGCGCACGGTAAGACTGGCGACGGAGGCAGACGCGGCAGGCATTCTGGCCGTGTACGCGCCCTACATTCGCGATACGGCGATCACGTTCGAAACCGAGACCCCCTCTTTGGACGCCTTCCGCTGTCGCATGGCCTCTATCATCGGCGACTATCCCTATCTGGTGGTGGAAGAGGACGGCTCCATCGTCGGGTTCGCCTACGCGCACCGGCTGGGGGAGCGCGCCGCCTATGCGTGGAACGCCGAACTGTCCATCTACTTCGCGCCGGACTACACCTCCCGAGGGTGGGGCAGCGTGCTGTTCTGGGCGCTCATCGACCTTCTGGCCCTGCAGGGCGTGCGCAACGCCTACAGCCTCATCACCGTGCCCAACGAGGCGAGTCTGGCCTTGCATGAGAAGTTGGGCTTTGCGCTCATGGGCATTCAGAAGGAGGCCGGCTACAAGCTGGGCGCCTGGCACGATGTGGCGTGGCTGCGCATGGCCATCGGCGACTTCTCAGCGGCTCCCGAACCCCGCGTGCCGCTTTCCGCCATGGATCCCGATCAGGTGGCCGAGGTGCTCACCGCTGCTGAGGACGCGCTGGCGCGGTTGGGGTAGCGGCGCTGCGTGTCGGCGCGATTCGGCTGAGGCGGACGCAATGGCGACGCCGCAGCGGTCGGTGTGGGAAAGCGCCGGGAACCGATGACGGTTTTGGGACGGCTTTGCCGCGACCACGGCAGAGCCGATACCCGCTATACTGGCTTGCAAAAGACGAGGCGACCGAAGGCGGGGAACGTTCATGGATCAGAAGATGGAGCAGGCACGGGCTGTGCTGGCGAGCCGTTTCGGCTACGACGCGTTCCGCCCGGGGCAGGAGGCAGTGGTCTCGGCGCTCCTTTCCGGTCGCGATGTGCTGGCAGTCATGCCCACCGGTGCCGGCAAGTCGGTGTGCTACCAGGTGCCGGCCGTCGTCATGGAGGGCATGGCGCTCGTCGTGAGCCCGCTCGTGTCGCTCATGGCCGACCAGGTTCGGGCCGTGCAGGAAGCGGGCATCCGCGGGGCGTACCTGAATTCCACGCTGGCGCCCGGACAGCAGGCCGAGGTGCTGCGCCGGGCGGCCGAGGGCGCCTATGACCTCATGTACGTGGCTCCCGAGCGCCTGGCCGATCCGCGCTTCGCCGAGTTCGCCCGTACGGCGCGGCTCGCGCTGATCGCCGTGGACGAGGCCCACTGCGTGTCCCAATGGGGTCAGGACTTCCGCCCCTCGTACCTCTCCATCGGCCAGTTCATCGCTGAGCTGCCCGTCCGCCCTCCCGTGGCGGCGCTCACGGCCACGGCCACCGATCTGGTGCGCCGCGACATCGTGCGCCTTCTGGGTCTGCGCGACGCGGCCTGCACGGTCACGGGCTTCGACCGGCCCAACCTGCGTTTCGCGGTGGAGCGGCGCGAGCCCAAGCAGAAGCTGGCGCGCCTGGATGCCTTCATCGACGAGCGACGGGCCGAGTCGGGCATCGTCTACTGCGCCAAGCGGGCGACGGTGGAGGAGGTGTGCGACCACTTGCGCGAGCGCGGCATCGCGGCCACCCGCTACCACGCGGGGCTCACCGCCGAGGAGCGCGAGCGCAACCAGCGGGCCTTCGTGAACGATACGGCCCCGGTCATGGTGGCCACCAACGCCTTCGGCATGGGCATCGACAAGTCCAACGTCAGCTACGTGGTGCACTACAACATGCCCGGGTCGGTGGAGGCCTACTACCAGGAGGCCGGCCGCGCCGGGCGCGACGGAAGCCCGGCCGAATGCCTACTTCTGTGGTGCGACGGCGACATCGCCACGGGCCGTTTCTTCATCGAGCAGGAATCGACCCACGAGGGGCTCACGGCCGAGGAGGCCGAGGTGGTGCGCGCGAGCCGCCGCCGCATGCTGGAGTCCATGGTCGGCTACTGCTACACCACCGGTTGCCTGCGCGCGTACATTCTCCGCTACTTCGGGGAAGGTGGTCATGACGAGGCACTCCCGTCGCAGGGAGGGGCGACCGAGGTCGCCCCCTACGGTGGGGCGGGTGCCGGCGGCGCAAACCTGCTTGACGGTGCTGCCTGCGCCCCAGACTCCCGCGATGGCCATGCCGCCTGCGACCCCACCCTCCGTAGGGGTGGATCTTGGTCCGCCCTCCCGACCGAGGAAAATTCTGCAAGCTCGTCGGCGAAGCGGTGCTGCTCGAACTGCGACGGGGAATTCGAGGCCGTGGACGTCACCGCCGAGGCTCGCGCCATCATGCGCTGCGTGCAGGCTCTGCGCGGCCGCTTCGGCAAGACGACGGTGGTGGACGTGCTGCGCGGCGCCGACACCGAGAATCTGCGCCAGTGGGGCCTGGTGAACCTGCCGGTCTACGGCACCTCCGAGGCTCGGCGCGCCCTGCTCATGGAAGTGGTGGAGCTCTTGGCTGCCGACGGGTATCTCGCCATCACCGAGGGGAAGTTCCCGCTTGTGGGCTTCGGCCCCCGCTACCGTGAGGCCGCTGAGCCCGATTTTGCGCTGCGCATCAAGCAGACGCCGAAGGTGCGCAAGGGGAGCGCGGCCAAACCGCCGAAGGCTGCCCGTCCTGGCGCCGCCGATCTGGGAGCGGCGGACGCCGAGCTCTTCGAGCGTTTGCGCGCCCTGCGTCTGCTCCTGGCCCAGGAGGCCGCCGTGCCGCCCTACGTCATCTTCCACGACGCCACCCTAGCCGCTATGGCCGCCGCCCGCCCCGCCACGGAAGAGGAGCTGCTAGCCCTCCCCGGCGTAGGCGAGAAAAAGCTCGCCACCTATGGTAAGGCGTTCTTGGAAGAGATCGCGTCTGTCCCCGAAGCAACCGAAGTTGAGTAGGCTCGGAGGGGCCGAGGGGGCCCGCGCGCAGGTTGCGCAGCGACTGGAACAGCCCAGTGGGCTGTTCCGCAAAGCGAGCCATTGCTTGAGCACGGGTTCCCTCGGCCCCTCCGAGCCGGACGGCTCCTTTCTCGCTCGAACTCGGACAGCCCCTGCCCGTTACAACCTTGTTTCTAGGCGAATTGCGGGGCGAGTTGCTCACATTTCGCGGTAGCATGGTCGCAACCGATTTCTGTCGTAAGGAGCACCATGACCAAGATTCAAATGACCACGCCGCTTGTGGAGATGGACGGCGATGAGATGACCCGCATCATCTGGCAGATGATCAAAGACGAGCTGATCTGCCCCTTCG
>OLQI01000333.1_pt1 | contig 47715 bp, 59 predicted proteins | sample 1672171 | NCBI WGS metagenome assembly OLQI01 (sample SAMEA3136655, study PRJEB25190) | human gut metagenome
TGGAATTTTCTCTTGGCATGGGTCCGAGGATCATAAGTACGGTAAAAGGTGGCACCCGCTATTCTGTGAAACTGCTTCCTCTTGGCGGCTCCTGTGCCATGGCGGGAGAAGATGCGGAAGATGACAGTCCGGGGACTTTTAATTCCGCTCCTGCGTGGGGCAGGATCGCGGTGGTTGCCGCTGGCCCGGTATTTAATTTTCTGCTGGCCTTTGTCCTGTCTGTGATCATTGTGGGCTGTATTGGCTATGATCCTGCAACTGTATTGCAGGTAACAGAAGGTTCCGCAGCAGAAAAGGCAGGCCTGAAAGAAGGCGATGTGATCACAGAGTACCAGGGATATCACATTGACCTGGGAAAAGATCTCTATGTGTATTCGTATCTCAATGAACTGAAAGAGGGAGAGACCATCCATCTGAAGGTAAAACGTGATGGAAAAGAACAGGAGATCTCTTATAAGCCGGATGTGAATGTACGGTATCTCCTTGGTTTCAACCGTTCTGATGTAAATTCCATGACAGTGGAATCTCTGATCAAGGGAATGCCACTGGAAGAAGCAGGTCTGGAAGCGGGCGATGTGATCACGAAGATCAACGGTGTGGAAGTCCCGGATGGAAATGCATATGAAAAATATATCGAGGAGCATCCACTGTCTGATGAACCTGTGACGATCACTTATGAACGAAATGGGCTGGAATATGAGGCGGAGATTACACCAAGAGAATACAGGACACCGGTTTCCGGTTTCGGATATAACACATACAGCGAAAAGACTTCCGGTTTCAATGTTCTGAAATACGGTGCGGTGGAAGTAAAATACATGATCCGCACTACGATCTTAAGTCTGAAAGAGCTTGTGACCGGTCATCTTGGAATGAAAGACTTAAGCGGCCCGGTTGGTGTTGTGGATGCCATCGGTGATACTTACGAACAGTCCAAGAGCGAAGGAACACTGATGATCTGGATGAACATGCTGAATATGGCAGTTCTGCTTTCGGCCAACCTGGGAGTGATGAACCTGCTTCCTCTTCCGGCACTGGATGGGGGAAGGCTGGTATTTCTGGTGGTAGAAGCAGTTCGGAGAAAACCGGTAAATCGCCAGGTAGAAGGCATGATCCATTTTGCGGGACTGATGCTTCTGATGGCGTTGATGGTTGTGGTTATGTATAATGATATTTTGAAGATTTTCTGATATCTGACAAAATAAGGCAAATATTTAGTGCTGTATGATCTATGAGAAGATGATACAGCACTTTTTCTGTGCAGATATTTATTATATAATGAAGATATCAGAGCAAAAGAGAAGGAGATATGGGAATTTGAAAAAGAATATTTTAATACTGGCGGCTTTGATAGCAGTTGTTCTGGCGGTACCTTTTCTGATCATAAAAGCGGATGAGGCAATCCAGATAAAAAATGCAGAATTTAAGGAAAAACAGAATAATGTATGTTATGAAAAAGCGGGAGAATGCATGGATGCAGGTGAATATGATGAAGCGATAGAATTACTTGAAAAACTTCCGGGAAATTATGAGGATGCAGAATATATTATCCGGTATGCAAAGTTTTGCAAAGCTGTTCAGAACGAAGAAGGAATTGAGGAGCTGCATAAACTCATATGGAATTTTCCGAAAGAGGATAAGTACAGTGGTAAATATGCAGAAGAAATGAAAAGGGTTAAAGAAGATACAGAAGTACAGTATGAAAAATATATGGCACAGAAAGAAAAAGAAGAAGAGGAAAAAATGAGGAAGAAAGATGAGCCATATAAAGGAATGAAAGAAAAATATATAAATATTACGCTTCTGGGAAGGGCGAAAGAGAAAAGAACAGAACATTACTGGCGGGATACACCGGGAAAAAGGACACAGGATATTCAGTACAGATATATGTGGTATAACAGCAACGGAACAAAAAAATTCATGGCAGTCTGCAGAAACGGACGGGTCAGCAGTGTAGTTGAGTTTGTTCCGTCCACAGCATCCAGAAAAAATAGTTACAGTGGAAATACCAGCAGGAATAATACCAGAAAAGATATGTATGATGTGCAGGACTACGATGATCCGGAAGATTTTTACTATGATCATGCAGATGAATTTGATGATATTCAGGATGCGGAAGATTACTGGGAGGAAGCACAGTAAGATATATGGCATTTTTTCGATTTTGTGCATATACTGGCAGAGAGTCAGTGTGTTTTCAGGCACAAAAAGGAGTCTCTGTTTATGAAAAATCATTCTTATCTTTCTATGCAGCAGGATACCCCGGATCAGGGACGGCTGCAGGTGACGGTGCAGGACGGAGCTAATAACCGCCCTGTGGAAAATGCCAGAGTGCGGATTTCTTATACGGGAGTACCGGATAATGTGATCGAGGAAGTCCGCACCGATTCTTCCGGAAAAACACCGATGCTGGATCTGGCAGCTCCTCCTCTGGAATACAGCATGAAGCCGGTGGAAGAGCAGCCTTATGCGGAATATACCGTTCAGATCAGTGCAGATGGTTTTGAACCAAAAGAAGTGGCAGGAACGGAAGTTCTTCCCCAGGTGATCGCACAGCAGCCGGCATCTCTTATGAGACAGAGAGGCGCAGGAGAGGATTATCAACGCATTGTGATCGGCCCTCACACCTTGTTTGGTGAGTATCCGCCCAAAAATCCTGAGGCTGAGATCAAGCCGGTAAATGAATCCGGAGAGATTGTTTTAAGCCGGGTGGTGATCCCGGAGTATATCGTAGTCCATGATGGACCGGTAGGAGATACTAATGCGCAGAACTATTATGTACGTTACAAAGATTATATCAAAAATGTGGCCAGCAGCGAGATCTACGCTACCTGGCCGGATGATACAATACGCGCAAATGTGTGGGCACATAAAGGCTACCCACACTTATTTTTGCTGTATTTTTGGGTAAATATCTAAAGTAAAAGAAACATCATCACCATTTTTCCAGGTGTTTCTTTTACTTTTAGTATAAACAGCCTTTTCTATCAGCTCACGAAGAAACTGATTCTTTGTAGACGTATCCCATGTCCAGTAATGAGTGAGAAGATCTTCACACTTGGGAATAAAAGAAGAACGCTGAAACTGGAGTTCTTGTTCGTGTTTAATTTCTTGCCTTAAAGAATAAATCACTGTATCGCAGGCAGACAGTTCGGCGGCAGTAGCTCTGGAACGCTCAAGAAATTCATCTGTAGAATAAATTCCCTGTTCAAGAAGATCGTATTGTTTTTCTTTCTTTTTCTTCAAAATATCAATTTCTTTTAATTTTCCCCGGATCATTTCTTCTTTTTCAGAAATAGAAAGAGAATATTCCTGATCAGAAAAACTGCTATTTAACTTGTAGCCATCTACAAGTTCCTGGAGTCCGTCAAGAAGAGCTTTTTCAACAAGAGGGAGCTTGCTACTTATATTGTCGCAGGAACTATATGGACATCGGAGTAGAGCACCTTGTCTGTCACTTGGGGATTTACGGGTCATAACATAACCGCATTTTCCACAACGGACAATACCGGCAAGCGGATTACGGAGCACATGCAGAGAATTAAGCGGCCGCGCAGGGTTTCGATTTACAATATCCTGTGCTTGCTGAAAAAGTTCTTTTGATACAATAGCAGGATGTCTGCCTTCGGCAAGAATATGATCCTGAGCGAAAGGGCGGGAGATGGTTATCTGGCCGTCCTGTATATGCTTTACAGCCTTTCGACTGTTCCAGCGTATCATCCCTGCATACACCGGATTTCTGAGAATTGCCTGCACGCGAGGAACGGTCCACAGGCCGCCATCCATGGTCTTGATTCCGGAATCATTTAATTTACGGCAGATCTTTGCCATTCCGATTCTTTCGCCTGATACTCCATGGACATACAAATTGAATATAAGTTTGACGATTTCTGCCTGATCCGGAACAGGCTGCAGTGTCCATCCTTTTTCACCGATGAGCTTTATGCGGGAATATCCGTATGGCGGCTTACTACCACAATACTTACCTTCTTTTGCAGAAGATTCACGACCTGCAGTAAGACGGCGGCGAATAGTCTTATATTCTCGGCGGGACATAAAAAGCCCGAACTCGAAATACTCTTCGTCATATTCGTTATTTGGATCGTAAGTTTTAAGTGGAGTAATGATTAATGTGCTGGAATACTGGAAAGCCCTAGCGACAACACCCTGGTCAATGGTGTCACCTCTGGCCAGACGTTCCACCTCGACAACCAGGACACCATCCCACATGCCGGCCTCCACTTCACGAAGAACCTGTTGCATAACAGGACGTGCGGAAATGGTCTCACCAGATACAATCTCTTTATAGATTGCTCCTACATTGTAACCACGCTTTTTTGCAAGATCCAACAGGATCCGCTCGTGTCGGGCGAGAGTTTCACCTTCGCCCCTGGCTTCAGCCTCCCGATCAGCACGGGACTTACGCAGGTAGATACATACATTTAAAAGTTCCATAATATCACCTCGGTTTAAAATATGTAAAAATGGGTACAAAAATAACGACCACACAAACGTTCTGATTGTGCAGCCGCTCCGAAGATGATACAATATTTTTGTTGAAAGCTGTAGCATCTCCGGAGATGTTATAGTAATGTCTTGACTGGTATCCGGCCAAGGCGCAAACCGTTCCTGTTGGCGCAGGGGCGGTTTTTTATTTATTTAATTGCTATTTCTTGTATCTGACATGGTGAATCAGACATAAATCCGTCATAAACATATACAGTAATCGGGCTTTCTGTGTCCTGAAGCATAAAAGCAAATCCTGTTTCTATGGACGTATCTTTGAGCACAGTCTTATAAGTGTTATCACATGCGCTATTTCCAGTTCCTGCATATGCTGCTAATTCAATTCCATTTTGGTAGGCTTTGATATTATAAAAACTGGTTGCTGAATTTGGGGAGTCTGTTTTGTTGGTGAAATTAAATTTTACAACGCCTAAAACATCAGCTGCTCCGTCTTCGTATGGCATGGTCTCGAAACCAGAATACTCAAGACTGGAAGAATCAGAGGTCAGTGAAATTTTGTCGACTTTTGTTTCGGAAGAGGATGTATCATTTTTATCATCAGAAGAATCACCACCCATTGAGGCTTCGAAAGATTCCCAATCTGATTTATTATCTTCGTAAGTCTGAGTTGTTTCGGAACCGTTAGAAGAATCTTTAACGGTGAGAGTATAATCAACATCTTTTTCTGCAACTCCGTTGATTTGCTGATAGGCTGGTGCTGTAAACAACGGAAGAAATCCAATAAAATATTCTGACGGAGCAAGATCTGAAGATGTGAGACTAATTTCAAATTTAGTCATATCGTTGTTATAAGTGATATTTTCGACATTTGGATAATTAGTGTCATCATCCAAAATTTCTTTAATATAATCGTCAAAACTGGATTTAAGCTCTTTTTTCCACTTTTTTTGTTGCTTATTGTCAAGAGTATAAGTTGTAGATCCATCAGGGTTAACTGTTGTTTTCTTGGCATCAGGCACACTGGCATCGTTTTCTTGATCACCGTAATCAGGGATAGTGACAGTAATATCCTTGGCATATACAGGTACGGCTGTCAACATAGAAGCAGTAATAATTGCACACAAAATTTTCTTTTTCATAGCGCACCTCCTTAAAAAATATAATATCCATAAATAATACGACAATAACCAAAGAAATTCTCTCAATAGTTATTATCTAGAGGAATTGATTCCGTCAAATTGTAAATATATTCCTAAAGTACAATTAGGGCAAAAACCTCCATTTTTAGATATCTCCGATGGTAATTTAGGATACTTCTTTGTTTTGCCACTGATTGAGAATACTTTTGAGTTATATTTGCTACAGATAGGGCAACTGTTGTTGGTTGAAATCGTTACGCAATCTATATTCAGTTTCTTGCATCTGTCGAGTGCGCTTTTAATTCGAACAAGATTTGAAATACGCTTATCTTTAAAATCTGGATGTTTACGATATATTTCGTTTAATTCTTGCTCAGCAAGATTATAGTCGCCAGTTAATTCTATGTATTTTATAAGACGCAAATATTCTTTCTGAGTTAAAAGCGGGCGATCTTCATAGTCAGAAAGCTCATTTGACTTTTTTAAACAAGCAATGGCACAATCCATACGCCCAGCCTTTTTATGCTCTGTGGCTTTTCTTTGCAAAAGATAATAAATACAATCCTTCGTATCTATTCCGGTATGGTAATTCTTAGCTGGAACAGGTATTGCATTTATTCCAGCAAGAGTATCCATATCATAGCGCGGAGAACGGAAAAAGTTAAATAATCCCATATATGCCTCCTTGATGAATAAAGAAGATGTTTTTGTCTACAATATAAACATGAAAATATTATTAGCAGACATTATGTACAATAAGAATATATCAGCACGACAGATGGCAACTTTAACCGGGATTTCAAAATCCACGATCAACAACATTGCCAACGAAACATATTCCCCAACAATGGATAATATGGAACGTCTGGCAGCAGTGCTGAGAGTACGGATCTCTGATTTATATGATTCTCCGTACAAGTAGTAAAAAAGTGTCCAGAATTCTGGACGATTCCCTCCTGAGTGACGAAAAGTGTCGAAAAAGTGCGTATTATAGTTACAAAGAGGAGATGAGCATAATATAACGTACTCAATTTCCTTGCAAAGAACGTAAGTTTGATGTATATTAAAAACAAACAAACGTTCGGAAAAGACGCAGAACGGAGGGATACATATGAAAAAGCAGGATGAATACAAAAGCTACATTATGGAGATGCTTGAAAAAATGGATTCTGCAGATGAAACTTTTTTAAAACAGATTATCATTCTTATAAAGAAACATCTCGAAAGGAAGAGGGGACATTAGCCCTCTTTCTTTTTGCTTAAATTTTCACCGAGCTTTTTGCTAAAATTCTTGATAACTTCCTGAGATCCAGGAGATAACTCGTTGTATGTCCGGATAATTTCCAAGATAATTCCATAAAACTCATTATTCTTTCCATTTTCCAAAACATCTGATACCAGATCAGCAATCTCTTCTTCCTCAGAAAGTTTCTGGGGCATATCACCGTCACCAGTCCGCAGCCATGTCTCGTTAACATTAAATTCGCGACATATTGCTTTGAGCATCTGCTCTGTCAGTCCACGATAACCTTTTTCGATATTGGATATAGCCGTTCTTGTTACGCCTAAGCGTTCTCCGAATTTCTCCATTGTCATTTCTTTAGACTTACGAACTTTTTTGACTCTTTCGCCCTGTGTCATTTACTCACCTCCTTTAATTACTAAACTCAGAATACCACCCAAATCAAACAAAGTCAATACAAAAACGTCACAAAGATAACAAAATAATATTGACAAAGGAATCTACGTGACGTATAATGTTCACAAAGATAACGAAAAGAGAGGTGAAACACAATGACAGAGGATAGAAAAACATTGCTTACTGAAACTACAGAACTTCTTAAAGATCTGGACCAGAAGAGCCTGGAACTGATCCGAACTGGCGCAGAACTTCTGAGAGCCAGAGATGCACTGGAACAGAAAAAGAGACTTGCAGGATAACCATTGAGGCCCGTAAGGCCGGATAGGAGGAGTGGCGAAATGACAACAATAATAGCTTCTGCGATTATTTCAGCCATCACAGCAAAAATAGTAGCCACCTACTATTTTAAGGAAGTAGATGGCTACGTGAGAGAAATGTGTGAAATGACGAAAAAAAGCAATCAACACACATTAGCTATTTTACACAAACTTCAAAAAAATTCTTTCCCAAAGGAGTGAAATATCCAAGATATTTGTGAATGGCAGCTCTTTTAGAAGCATAACAACGAAAAGCTTTTGAAGAGAGAGCTTCATAATAGGATGTCTTTTCGTAAGGAATATAGACTGATTTATTGAAGCAGTATGAATTTGTATTAAGCGCAATTATTCCCAATCGTTCTAAAGAAGAAATAGCAGAAGAAGCGGCTTCCAGGCTTACATTTTCAAGAGACGATATATAAACTGTAGAAAATTGAGTCTCAGAAGTCAAATTTTGTTTGTCTTCAAGAATATAATCAACTAATGGAAAAATACGATCGGGATGAAGGGTTTTTAAAATTTGGGCATCTGTCGGACTCATCTGTTTAATAATTTCTGCAAAAGATGGATGAACATTTTGAACATAGTTATTATCCATAGATTTGGAAATTAAGTTCACAAATAGTTTACGAAGTTCTTCTGATTCAATACAGTATTTAGAATTTTCAAGAGCTTGGGCTGTTGTTTGAATACTAGGCTCTATGAGATTTTCTTCGGGAATAGATGCAATTTTTTGTGACAATTCTTGCTTGTAAAGTTCCAGATCATGAGCATATTTCATGCGACGTTTATCGGCGGCTTGAGTAATTCCGCCAAACACTAGATACCATACATCAGCTAATGTTTGGCCTACTCCTTGAGTTGGCTTATCTGTAAGGTTTTTTACAGCAGTGTCAATAGAATCTGGAAGATCAGGCAAATTAATCAGGGAAGAGTTTTTGTCAGACATATTTTTTCCTTCTTTCTTATGTATTAGGCATGGCAGTGCCTGTAAGAAAAGAATAGGAGAGAAACAGCAGAAAGTCAATATTTATATAGGAGAAGAAAGGGAAGTGAGTTGAAATGATGATAGAAAGTATTGATAAAACTATAGAAGTTTTATGTGAGAGAATTCAGAAAGAAGCTGAAACTTCAATGTACATTGAAACTGTGCCGGATATGGTAAAAGCCCTGGCAGAGCTGCTGTCTGCCAGGGAAAAACTCAACAGAGAGTTTTAAGCAAGAAATTTCTCGCCAGCATGAGACTTTACGTATTCTTTTTCTAAACTTAAAAGTTCGAAATATATAGAACGATAAGCCTCATGGATGTCACTTACTGACAGCTGTTTTAAATCATACTTGGATTTGAGAATTTCCATTGTAAGTGCGTGCATAGTTTGGCTCATTGCAAATCTCCTTTCATATGTACTCGGGTGTGCCAGTACCCTGTATATACAGAATAGGAGCGTAATGTCGAAAACACAAGAAAAAGCGTTCGACAAAGTAGTAAAAATTCTATAAACACAACAAACACAATCTTCATACGATAAAACAGGAGGTGAACCAGATGGCAGTTATCAAAGAAATCAAAAACGGATCCGGAGGAGTAATCCGGATCCATGACGACTACTGCAAGAACAATACTCCGGAAGACAACCAGAAGATCATAGATAACGTATCTCGGATAGTCAATGATTATTACATAAGAAAATCAGTGGGGTAGAGGAGACGAATAAAGATGCAGAAGAACTTAATCATCAGCCTAATTACAGGTCAGCTCGTAGCATTACTTCCACTCTGGGACTGGGGCGATAAGCTCACATTCCTGACAGGAAGCATCTGCATAACAATCGTGACCATGATCGCGATCACATGGCTGGAGGACAAAACAAAAGCAATAAAAAGAGCCCTCACATCTGCAAATGTAAAGGGCTCACGTAATTAAAGACAACTTAAGTATATCAAATTTGGAGAAGAAATCAAGAGGTAAAAGAAAAAAAGGCTCAGGCGTTGCACCGCTTGAGCCAGGACTATCCGGTCCCTGGAGTAAATTAGTTTACATAAATATAACACCAGGGAGCCGGAAAGTCAAGCATCCGGCGGTTATGTATCGCTATATTTTTAACCTTTTTTTGAGGGGATAAGATCCCCTTGCAGGCTTGATTAAACGTATTAGAGATGAGACGAGGGACACTTTTATGAAGTGCGGGTATATAAGGCAGACCTGGGACTGTGGAAACACCAGAGAAGTAGAAGAAAAACATACAGGAAGATATGGTGCCAGGGGACAGAAACGCCAGAAAAGACGGAAAGCTACCCCGGAAGAAATTGCAAAGCAAAATCAATGGAAAAGGGAAAGGGATGTTCGTAGGCTGATCAAGTGGAATTTCGGAATAGGAGATTACTGGTTCACGCTGACGTACAAGAAAGGCTCACGGCCACCCTGGAAACAGATGCAGAAAGATATGTCAAAATTCATTCGAAAGCTCCGGGACAAGTATAAAAAATATGGATGGGAACTGAAGTATATATACCGGTTAGAAATCGGGAAGAATGGAGGACCCCATGTACATATTTTAATCAATCGGAAGTCAAACGATGAAACAGACACAGGCCTGCTGGTAGAAACACTCTGGGAACATGGCCATGCACAAACAAAAAGGGTGTATGACGTTGATTCTGGAGAACTAGCACAGTACATAACCAAGCCGCTGCAGGACCATGAACCGGAAGATCTGAAGAGATATCATCCGTCCAGGAATCTGATTCGGAAAGATCCGGAAAAAGAAGAAATAAACAGACGGAGCTTACTGGACAAGCACGGAAGGCCGAGGGACCCGAAACCACCAAAGGGCTGGGCAATCGTGCCGAATTCAGTAAAATGCGGGAAAAACAAGATCACTGGATACGCATACCGGCATTACATATTGATCAAAACAGAGAAGAGAAGGGATTAACATGCAGAGAGTAGATGTTTTCATAGAAACAAGCAGCCGCTTTCGTGGAAATGTGGAAAGAAAATGTGGATATGTGCTGTCGACACAGCTCCGGAACGAAGAAAAGACAAGAAAACACTTCGGAAGAGTATCCGGAACGTACCATCAGGCAGTCCTTCTAACCATGACGGATGCTCTGGATCACCTGACGAAAGGCTGTGACGTGTACTTCCATGTAAGCGATCTGTATGTTACGAGCCGCCTGGGAAAGATCAGAGAAATGGCCGATGCCGGATGGTTAAACGCGAAAGGAAAGCCGATTGCAAACAGAGAGGAATGGCGGAAAGTATTTAATGCTATGAATCAGCTTCCGGATGCACATAAAATCTCTGCAAAGACAGAAAAGCACAGTTATTCTATGTGGTTACGGGAGGAGATGAAACGCCATGAATGTGAAAGAATGCTGGGGCAAAGGCTGGAGCCTGCGCCCGGAGCAGGACATATTAACAATGGAATGTCTGGGTACCATTACTAAATCAGGTACCCGGTTTACATACTATAAAGACGATAAAGGAGGAATATGGTTTGATGATGAACCCGAAGAAGGAAAACCGGAGTGGATGCAGAGAGCAGACAGAGAACGAAGAAAGCGCAAGCGATATTCTTGAGAATTTGGAAAGCTATGTCTGTGACGAATTATGTTGTTACCGCGGAGAAAAACTGACACAGGAGGAAATGGACTGGCGCTGTGCACATTGCAAACTGCAGAGATACGTAGATAAGATTGAGGAGAGGCTTAATACTATCAGTGAATCCGGTTCTGTACGTTGCTATGCGTGTAGATATTGTAAAAAGGTTGATACCGAGAACGGCAGCAGTCTGTACTGTGCAAAAGACAGTGGAAGGTTAAGCAAGACGACATACGACAGTACCTGCCTGAATGGTAAGAAATGAGGAGGATATCATGAGAACAATAGCAATCATCAATTTAAAGGGTGGTGTGGCCAAGACCACATCAAGCATTAACATCGCATACATACTGATGCGGAAAGGATACAAGGTGCTTCTGGTTGATAATGACAAGCAGGGGGACTGTTCACGTGGAATGAACCGCCGTACCCAGGATGGGGAAGGGATTGACCGGATCATGGTAGACCGGCATCCGGATATGGAAAAGCTGATCAACAAGACTGACTATCTGTACCTGGATATCATCACAGCAAACCTCGGTCTCCTGACTGCAAACATGGAAGTAACCATGGACCGGGTGCGTCCACAACAGAACCGGTTAAAAAAGGCGCTGCAGCAAGTGACCGATAATTATGATTTTTGCGTAATTGATAATGCACCGGACATCAATGTGTCGGTGATCAACGCCCTGACCGCCGCAGACGACGTCCTGATTCCGGTAGAAGTGGATGATAACACCCTGGAAGGCATGAATGAGCTCCTGGAGCAGATCGATGATGTAAAAGAAGAACTGAATCCGGATTTGAAGAACGTCCGCTGTTTCGTAACAAAATATCAGAAATTTAACCAGGCACATTTGCAGGGAGCAGAAATCATCGAAGAAAAGTATCCGGCAATGAAAACAAAGGTTCGTTTCTCAGGAGTGGTAGCAAGGAGTACGTTTGTGCGTATGCCGGTAGCATTACACAGCCCCAGATCAGCGGCAGCAGAAGACTATGAAACTCTTGTGAATGAATATCTTGATATGATTGGAGATGGAAACAATGGCGAAATTTGATTTAAAAGGTCTCCTTAATGACAGATCTGTTCCGGATCGGCAGCAGGATCAGAAGATAGTATACCGAAACCCGGAAGATCTGATCCCGTCGGAAGAGAATTTCTACAACACAGAGAAACTTGAACGACTGAAACAGTCGATCAAACTTCTGGGAATCCTTCAGCCGCTCCTGATTGAAAACCGGGAAGGAAAAGACTATGTAATAGCTGGCCATTGCCGTCGGAAGTGTTGCATTGACCTGCTCAACGAAGGAAACGACAAATTCAGCCGGGTTCCCTGCGTGTATAAGACATCATCTGAGTTGGAAGAAGACGCAGGCCAGGAAGACGATATTGTGCGTCAGATTATGATCATCCAGGCGAACTGCTATCGTGATAAATCCGACTGGGAAAAAATGACAGAGACTTTGAAAATGGAAAATCTCGTCAAGGAACTCCGGGAGAAAGCACCGATGGAAGGAAAAATAAGAGATATCCTGAAAGATCTGATCGGAACATCCAGCGGCCAGTTGGGAAGATATCATGCAATCAGCACAAACCTCTGCGAACAGCTGATGTCGGAATTTGAAGAAGACAGGATTAAGATTTCCGTGGCTTATGAAATATCCAAACTCAATAAAGAATATCAGAAACAGGCCTGCGAGCTGTACGAAGAAGCAGGAATCCTGACGCTGGACGACATCAAAGGCCTGTACCGGCAGCAGGAAGCCGAGAAAGGTATCCCTGGACAGATGACCATTGAAACGGCAACCGGCCATAATCGGCCTCCGGAAGATGATACGGAGATCCCGGCAGAAACACAGATTGAGCGTTTCTACGAGAACACAAACAAGAATATGAAGAACTACATCATCCAGGAAGACAAGAATATGACTATCTTCATGCTTTCGAACTTGTACGGATCAGCACGTGTCCGAAACGGACACCTCAATTACCAGGGCTCAACAGCCGGGATCACCTTCAATCCCGGCGGGGTATTTGAACACGAGCTGTCCTGGCAGTCCCTTGCCAAGATCCTGATCGGCAAACATGGTAATAAGAAGCCAGTAAAGATGGTATCTGTAGATATACCGGAGAAACCGAAAAAGAAGGATAACGAAGTATCAGGTCCGGCAAAATGTATCACCGGAAAGAGCAAATCAGGAATATGTGGGGCAGCAGCTTATTGCGACACAGAATACAAATGTTGTGCCCAGTGCCCTGACGATTGTAATAGCCGGTGCGGATGGCTGGAAGAACGCTGCCAACCGGCAGCAGAAATACCGGACGAAAAGCAGCCTGATTTTATTGAAGAAATCGCAGACCATCCCGGCGAAGCCACCGCATTGCCAGTCATGAAAAATAATGATCAGAGAAAAGAGTGGCTGAGAAACTACAAACTCTGGGGATTATGGTATGAAGACAAAAATATCGGTGTTAAATACTACAAATACGATTTTGAGAACGGTGCACGCCTGATTGCTGAAGAATACGCACCGGATCCGCACAACCAGAACAGTTGGTGGGTATCAAATTTGACGGAATCGTTTTATATGCACCTTGTGGGAGGGCCCGAACCAGAGCGCAAGGGCGGCATACCGAAATGGACATATCATACGCGATACAATAAATTCCCGAACTCAGAAACAGAGTTGGTTGAATTCCTGAAGGAATTACAGAAATAAGGGTGTTCTCGAAAATTCGATTAACATATACAACCTGCCGCATGAGCCTGTCAGAAATGCGGCAGGGGAAAGGAGAGTGTCCGAATCGTACACATGCAAAATGAATTACGACAATTTGAAGTTCCCAAAACAGGGAAAGAAAAAAAGAAAGAAACCCAAACCAGGGAAATATCTCTGTAAGAAACAGAAAAACAGCATCATCGAAGGAGACGAAAAAGGAACCTGTTACATATGCGGTAGCCACATAAACATAGAGAATCACCATATTTTCTTTGGTCACGGAAACAGGAAGAATTCAGACTGGTATGGCCTTACCGTACATCTGTGTGCACAGCACCACAAAGAAGACAGGATATCAGCTCATAAATACAGAGAAGTCAACTATGCGCTAAAACGGATCGCTCAGAGAACATTTGAGAGCAAGATTGGCAGCAGGGAAGATTTCATGAAGATATTCGGAGAAAACTGCCTGGAGGAAGAATATGAAAAGAAGAACGAACCTATACAAGATCGTAGACCAAAATGGAAAACCGATTTTTGAGGATCTGATGACAGCCAAACAAGTCGCAGAGAAAACCGGATGCACAAAGAACAATGTAGCCCAGGCAGCGGCCAATTTTGCCCTGGTAAACAAGAAGTACCGGATCATCCCGGAATACATCAAGCTGAGTAAGGCATTAGATGCTGAATTACTGGCGGAATGGGATATATACCGGACACGGTTGCTAAGAGACGCAAGGAGGCGAGCATGAACAAAAGACAGAAAAAGAAGCTATTCAAGAAAAGATCAGCCTTCTACCCGCATGGCGGCCCGGACGCATTTTTGTTCCAGGTTTTTACCGGTGTTGGAATGACCAAAAAGAAATGGGAGAAACTGGACAAGATGCTGGAATATCTATTCGGAAACATGGAATATGACCGTAATACCAGAAATGTAGAGAATTTTAATCGGCTGATGAGAAAGAGATGGAATAAAAATGGCAATCAAAAGAACTGTAGAAACAGACGTATACTGTGATGTCTGTGGCGAATGGATTGTAGGCTGGAAATCTGATGAAATAGGAGTCAGCAGAGCTTGGGCAGCAGTATGTGCGAGAGAAAAAGGCTGTACAGTTGGGAAAAAAGTTATTTGCAGAGATTGTAGAATCAAGAAAAGAATCCAGACATGTAGGATACAGCACAAGATCGGAAGCGCAGGAAAAGATAACAGCGGGATGTGCCTGGGATTTGAAATGCTGGAAAAATGTAAAAGATGCTTTGCGTCTACATCTTATGAAAAGTCTGCTACGAAGGAGGAAAACAATGGAGAACACATGTAAAACCTGTATCAACAACGTTGATGGCCTTTGTGATCGCAAAGGAATCCTTGTGGAAGACGAAGATTTCTGCGAGCATCACTGTACTTTGCAGAGGAGACCGAAGATGAAAAAGCACGAAAAGAAAATGGATATCACTCCACAGTTAATGATATCAGCATATAACACACTGATTCAGGGATGCCGGAGTATTGAAAATGCAGAAGATGGAGCATGTAATGACTGTGTGTTATATATGCACTGTCCGGACATATCGGATGATATACCGGCGAATTGGGAAGAACTGCATTACCCATATCTGGAAGGAAATACACTGCATTACATAAAGGACGGTAAGGTCAAGCAGATTGTATTTGCCAGACGGGAAGATGCAGAGGAAAGACTCAGTGAAATGGAGGAAAAACGTGGATAAAAAAGAAGCAATAAAAGAGTTGAAATTTGAAAAAAATATTTCTGCAGGTGTTATGGAACAGCTTGGTATCACGAAAGCACTTAGAGAAATTGTTGCCATACAACAGAAAAAGAGAACTCAGACATATGATACAGCTATTGAAGCGTTGGAAAAGCAGATTCCTATAAAAATGAAGGATATGAGGGCGGTTAATGATTTTTCAGGAAGATATTACACGTGCATAGGCACATGTCCTATATGTGGAGAAGAAAATATTTATCGAAATAGTAATTATTGCCATAAATGCGGTCAAGCACTTGACTGGGAGGAGGTGAACAATAATGAGTTATAAAAACAACGAAGGTTACCCAGCACCAACAGAAGGAGAAGCAATCCGGAGGGCCAGCCGGATGCCGACACACGTCTATAACGACTATTGCTTACTCAACAATATAGCTGGTCGTTTAGGATTAGAGGTGGCAGTGATAAGAGAAAAGAAAACAGGAAAAGAATGGCCACAGAGGAGGTGAGAACGATGTGGGTAATTTTTCTTGGTTCCGGCATGGTGTTCTAAGGTTAAAGCAGCAGCTGAAGCAGAAAACACAAAAACCAAGGCAAAAGCACAGGCAGAGGCTAATAAAGAACTTAGTGCATCCATCACGGACGAGCTGATTAAGATGAAGGAGGCAGAAGCTCACTACAAAAATGGCTGGGTTACAGTCCAGGGAGCGGATGCCGTGATCGCGGATAAATAAAAGAAATACAGAGAAAGCCGGGAGCATACACGTTCCCGGCTAAAAGCATCGAAAGGGGAGGATACCAGTGGGCGAGATCAAGATCACCAGGAAGCTCCTGGACAATTACAGAAAGTTAAAGAGGGAAATACCGGTCCTCAGCATGGAACTGGCTGAAATGGAACAGGGGGAGGCAGGGCTAGGGAACAGCACAATATTTGATTACAGCACAGGATTCGCACGGCCACAGAGTGTAGTCGGATTCGACCAGGAGAGATACGATAGAAGAAAGAGAACATATGAACATAAAAAGGAGCAGGCGGCAGCAGTGGAACGATGGATCCAGAATATTGAAGATGGCCAGACAAGATATGTGTTCAAGGCATTCTATCAGCAAGGAATGACCTGGGAAAAAATAGCAGAAAAGACAGGATATTCCCAGAGTCCGGACTATCCGAGACTTTACATCAGGGATACATATTTGAAAAAATGTGAGATTAAGTAAAAAATATCGTTTATATCGGAAATATCGTTATAGAATACAATAGAAGCCAAAGGCACAAGAGGCCGGCGGCTTTCAAAGAACCACCAGAAATCCGCACCTGGTGGTTCTCTTGGAACGTAGCTCAGTAGGAAGAGCAGCTGGCTTATATCCAGCGTTGTCGGTGGTTCAACTCCATCCGTTCCGATCAGGTGTAGCCCACACCTGCATGATAAAACTCCGATCATATCACAAGAAGGCATCTGGCAGCAGTCAGGTGTCTTTTTGTGTGCAAAGAAAGAAGGTGAGTCTGAGTGACTGAAAAACAGAAGATATTTGCAGATGAATACCTGATAGATCTGAATGCCACAAGGGCTTACCGGGTAGCGTATCCGTCAGTAAAGAAGGAAGAAGCAGCAGCTGTAAATGGCAGTAAATTGCTAAGAAATACTAAGGTTGCAGCATATATTCAAGAGCGGATGCAGGAACGCCAGAAACGTACAGAGATCACTCAGGACAGGGTCCTGCAGGAACTGGCAGCGATCGCATTTGCAAAAGCTACGGATTACGCAGAGATAAAGAATGAATGTGTCAGGATCAAAGACACAGCAGAACTGGATGAACAGCAGGTCAGGGCCCTTGCCGGAATTGAAGAAGGTAAGTTTGGAATTAAGGTAAAGCTGAATGACAAAGAGAAGGCTCTTGAACTACTCGGCCGGCACCTTGGCATGTTTAAGGATAAGTTAGAAGTATCCGGCCTGGAAGAAGAGAAAAAGAAACTGGGAGATATCCTGGAGCAGTTGCGTGGTGATGGATAGTGAGTACAGAAAGACTGATACTTTCAGAGAAATACAAAGCATTTCTCAGATGTAATGCTCCGGTTGAGTTCCTGGAAGGCACTACAGCGGCGGGTAAAACCACAGTCGGGCTTTTTAAATTCATGTGCAAGGTTGCAGAATCGCCAAAGAAACTGCATATCCTGGCTGCGAAAGATACCGGAACAGCTGAAAAGAACATCATCAATAAAGATCTTGGGATCGTTGATGATTTCGGGATCCTGACTGAGTACAACGGAAACGGCACAAAGGACGACAAGATACCACATATCCTGTTCCATACCAACAAAGGCGATAAAGTCATATATGTGATGGGATATGGAGACAAGAAGAAGTGGCAGAAAGCCCTTGGCGGTCAGTATGGATGTCTGTATATTGATGAGATCAACACTGCAGATATTGATTTCGTTCGAGAAGCATCCATGCGCTGTGATTACCTCATGGCCACACTCAACCCGGACGATCCTACCCTGGATGTGTATAAAGAGTATATAAACAGTAGCAGACCACTTCCGGAATGGGAGCAGTATACGCCGCAGGAAATTAAAGATGAACTGAAAGAAGAACCAAAATCCGGCTGGGTACATTGGTTCTTTTCTTTTGACGATAATGCAGGACTTCCGGAAGAAAAGAAGAAGCAGATCATACAGAACACACCGAAAGGAACAAAGATCTGGAAGAACAAGATCGAGGGCCTGAGAGGAAAAGCTACAGGCCTGGTGTTCCCGAATTTCAGCAGAAAGAAGCATGTTGTATCTGAGAAATGGGTGAGAGCCCAGATGGCAGCGGGAAAGCTGAAATTCAAAAAGTTCACCTGTGGCCTGGATACGTCTTATTCCTCGAAGTCTCCGGATACGATTGCAATGATATTCCAGGGAATCACGGAAGACAGAAAGTTGATCACACTTGCTGAAAAAGTATACAGTAATAAAGACCTTGATCAGCCTCTTGCTCCGTCAGATACGGCTGTGAAATTCATAGATTTCCTTGAGAAATGCCGGAAAGACTGGGGCTTTGCCAAGGATACGTTTGTTGACTGTGCAGATGCGGCGACGATCACGGAACTTCGAAAGTATAAGCGGCTCCATGGATGCCTCTATAATTTCATAGAATCCTACAAGAAAGTGGAGATCCTGGACAGGATCAAGCTCCAGCTGGGCTGGATTCAGCAGGATTGTTATCTGGTTCTTGATACCTGTACAAATCATATAGCCGAAATGGAGAAATACTCCTGGGATGAGGAGAAAGATATTCCGGAAGATCGTAACGATCATACGATCAACTCCCAGCAGTACGGCTGGATCCCGTACCGCAACATGATTGGCTTTGAAACGGAGGAACAGAAAAGGTGAAATGGATGGAAAAACTGAATGAGAACATAAAAAAGACTGTCCGGAGCTGGCTGAATGTTACTCCGGCAAACCCGTATAACTTTCAGATCAATGAGATGCTGGACTTCGAAGGCCATGCGATCCGCAACCGGATCTGGTACAGAGGAGACAGCAACGAACTGGAACAGTTCTATCAGCAGAACGGAGAGAATGCAGACCGGTACAAATTCTGGGCCAGCGCATGTACACCTGGAATGGAAATGAGAAAGATTCATACTGGCCTTCCGGGGCTGATCGTGCGGACACTTGCTTCCGTAGTCCTGCCAGATATGGATAAATTTGAGTTTGGAACACCATCACAGGAACAGATCTGGAATGAGATCGGAAAAGACAATAATTTCCGGAAAAAGATGGAAAGTGCACTGAAAGAAGCACTGTACATCGGTGATGGCGCTTTCAAGGTAGCCGTTGATACAACTATCAGTGATTATCCAATCCTGGAATGGTATCCGGGAGACAGAGTAGAGTTTGTGTATCAGAGAGATCGGATTCGGGAGATTGTATTTAAAACGCCATACTGTGAAAAAGGAAGAACGTATGTTTTGAACGAGAGGTATGGCTTTGGATATATCATCAATGAGCTATATCTGAACAACAAAATGATGGATATTAAAACCATCAAGGCGACAGAGAACCTTACAGATATAACCTTTGATGATTCTGTGATTTTTGCAGTACCGTTTATGATATATGAATCAGCCAAGTACGAAGGTCGGGGCGGGAGTATTTTTGATGGAAAACTAGATAATTTTGACGCTTACGATGAAATATGGAGTCAGTGGATGGACGCTCTAAGAGCGGGAAGAGCAAAAACCTATATTCCAGAATGCTTAATTCCGCATAACCCGGAAAACGGAATGCTTATCAAGCCGAACCCTTTTGACAACAGGTATTTTGCAGCAGATGGAGACATGAGAGAAGGACAGAAAAATCAGATATCTACAGACCAGCCAACAATTCCTCATGAAAGTTATCTTTCATCTTATGTGTCTGCGTTAGATTTGTGTTTACAGGGAGTAATCAGCCCATCCACACTGGGAATCGATACGAAGAAGCTGGATAATGCGGAAGCACAGCGAGAGAAAGAAAAGACAACGCTTTATACCAGAAACGCCATCGTGGAATCAATACAGGAAACGCTTCCGGAAGTTGTTACAATGTGTATCAATGCCAACAACATCTTGTTACATGGTGGAGCAAAAGAAGAAGTAAAAGTCAATATCCCGTTTGGAGAATATGCAAACCCGAGCTTTGAGAGCCAGGTTGAGACCGTAGCAAAAGCGAAACAGGGCGGCATCATGAGCATTGAACGCTGTGTGGAAGAGCTGTACGGTGACAGCCTGGATGAACATTGTAAGGAAGAAGAAATAACCCGACTGAAAGCAGAGCAGGGCATACAGGATATGGAAGAACCGGCAGTGAATATGGCTGCCGGCGATTTTCATGTAGATGTGACAGGAGGAGAACCGGATGAAAGTAAAAGTGGGACCCAGAATGTACCAGATGAGCAAAAGAAGATACCAGGAGCTTCTGGAAGTAGCCAGGCAGCAGGTACTTCCGATGGGAGTGTACGCAATCGAGAAAAATGATTATGCAGAGCTCTGGAATGACCATTGCGCCAGTGCAACAAAGCTGAAAGCTACAGTGAGGGAGTTCCGGCAGCAGGGATTCAAGGTCCACTATAACAGCAGGTAAGCAATATGGCAAAGATTAATGATGTATATGATATCGGAGCTGCATTCGAAGCCGTTGAAAATGAGTTGATAGCATCCATGATCCGGAACATGAAGCGCCATAAGGCGGAAGAATCCGATGAAAAGATGCAGTGGTCTATGTGGCAGACAGAGATGCTGAAATCCCTGGAAAAGTATAAGCATGACAACGAAAAGAAGTATGGTAAACAGTTTAAGGACATAAATGCCAAGATCAGCGGCCTGATAGCAGCCGCAAACATAGAAGGCCAGATGGAACAGGAGAAGAAGATCCTGGAAGCCATCCGAAAGGGCTTTCCTGCAAAGCGAGTTACGAAAGGCGGTACGGCAGAATTCTTTAAACTGAATGACCGGAAGCTGGAAGCACTGATCAAAGCCACCACAGACGATATGGAAAAGGCAGAGACAGCAGTCCTCCGCATGGCAAACGACCAGTACCGGAAGATTATCTACAACGCCCAGGTGTATGCAAATACAGGTGCTGCAACATATGAGACAGCCGTTGATATGGCAACAAGGGACTTCCTGAAGGCCGGCCTTAACTGCATCCAGTACGCGAATGGAGCAAGACATACCATTGCAGATTATGCAGATATGGCGATCCGGACAGCAAGTAAACGTGCTTACCTGCAGGGAGAGGGCGTAAAACGCCAGGAGTGGGGAGTACATACCGTGATCATCAATAAGCGCGGCAGTGGATGTCCCTGTCCTCTGTGTGTCCCGTTCGTAGGGAAAGTCATGGTCGATGATGTCTGGAGCGGCGGAACCAGAAAAGAAGCCTCAGAGACCGGATATAAGCTGCTGTCAGAAGCTATAGCTGCTGGCCTGTATCATCCACGCTGCAGAGACAGTCATACAACCTTTTTTCCCGGAATATCCACCCCGCCGGATGGGAAGTTCACAAAGCAAGAGCTCAAAAAGATAAAAAAGAAGAATAAGCAGGAATCCCGGCAGCAGTACGCAGAACGGCAGGTGAAACAGTATGGAAGGCTTGCAGATTTTTCTTTAGATCCGGATAATCAGGAGAAATATGAGCAGAAAGCAAACGAGTGGAAAAACATTGCAAATGGAACGAATACTGATATAATGATATCAGGAGCCAGGATTACGGATATATTCAGTAAAGAGGCAGATGAATTTGCTGACATGTATTATAAGGAAATTCGGAGCTTTTCTACAGATTCGAAGAAAATAGCGAATAACCTTGGAAAAGACGAAGCTGACATAAGAAAGATAAAAGCTTATCTGTTTGAGGAGGATTCCCTGCTGGATACAGAAACAGGAAAATACAGACGCTTCGATCCGGACTGTGCGATTGCTCAGAGCTGGCAGCGGCTTATGATAGGAAAAGACATTAAGCAGCATGACAGAACCCTGATAGAACATGAACTTCTTGAAATGAAGATTAAAAAAGAAAAACCAGATATGGAACACTGGAAAGCACACCAGATAGCTTCAGAAAAGTATGATTATCCAAAGGAGGCGATGGAGTATTATGGTAATCTTAAAAAACATAAAAAAGACAAGTGATACAATATCTGCTGACTATTATCCGGAAGGCAGGGAACCGAAAGGATATATGGAAATTAATTTGAAAAATGGAGTTGTTATCGGACATAATAACGCTAGCTCATTTGCAGCTCCACATGTCAGACGAGAATTGAAACGTTTGTCAGAAAGAGACAATCCACCAACAGAAAAAACAGTATTATGGTATTGATACCACCAGTCAGAAATGGCCGGTGGTCTTTTTATACCCATTTTTAAGAAAGAGAGGAAAGGAAACATGAAGTTTGAAGAAGCGTTAAAGGCAATGAAATCCGGAATCCCAGTAAAACTTCCGTCATGGGCTGGCTATTGGTGGTGGGATGAAGAATCCCAAACAATCCTTATGTACACAAAAGATGGTGGTTGTTTGGATATAAGAGAAACACAGAATGTAGAGTATACGCTTCGGAATATTTTTTCCGATGAGTGGATTTATGCGAATGGTCAGAACTGCCCGATTCTTGGTGGAGAAGCAACATTTTCGTTTGGAGAAGCAATTAAGTATCTGAAAAGAGGTATGAAAGTAGCAAGAAAAGGCTGGAACGGCAAGAAACAGTACATCCAGCTGGCAACTGGGATTTCCTACAGGTCAACTGATGATGAAATTGTGAATTGTGAACATGATGCAATTGGAAACAAAGCAGTGGCTTTTGTGGGAACATCTGGTGTACAGATGGGCTGGCTTGCATCCCAGGCGGACATGCTTGCTGAAGACTGGATTTTTGCAGAGTAATTGCGCCGGCGCAACAGAGGGGAGGTGAGGGACATGAAGATAAGAGTTATCCATGATTTCTATGATAAAGAGAATGATCTGGAACTCCGGAAAGTCGGAGAAGAGTACGAGGTAACAGAGGAAAGAGGCAGATACCTGGTAGATTTCCGAGTGGCGAAAGAGATCACAGATCAGGAAAGCGGTGATCCGGAATCTCCCGTTGAGGCGTAGGGTGAAACGCCTTATTTTTATGCCCGAAGGCTTAAAACTACACGGAGACACCGGGTTATCAACTGTCTATGTGAGACACACGTAAAACTGTATTCGTGCAGACAGCACATAAAAAACTGTAAAGGAGCATGAAAAATGTTTAAGAGATTTCGATGCAAAGTACCAATGAACCTGCAGAAATTTGCAGAAGGAGGATCTGGTGATGGTGGGGCAGCAGGTGTTTCAGGAGCGGATGGTGGAACATCACCGGCAGGAGCACAGCAGACACCACAGTTTGATTATGATAAGCTGGCCAGTCTGATCGCAGGAAAACAGACTGTGACAGAAGAATCTGTCCTGAAAGGTTACTTTAAACAGCAGGGACTTTCAAAAGAGCAGATGGATCAGGCTATCGCATCCTTCAAACAGCAGCAGGCGGCCAACCAACCGGATGTGGCTGGTATGCAGAATCAGATCACAGAGACCCAGAATCAGCTGACAGCAGCCCAGGCAGCAGCTCAGGCGGCGAAAGTTGAAACAGCGGCCACCATGATGGCAGTATCACTGGGGCTTGACGCAAAAACGATCCCATATGTTCTGAAGATGGCTGATCTCAGCCAGGTAGTAGGACAAGATGGGAAGATCAATGAGGAAACGCTGAAAACAGCACTGAACACAGTACTGGAAGCTGTTCCGGCCCTGAAGCCACAGGCAGACGGAAAGACCGGGTTCACACAGATCGGGACAGGTGGAAATCCGGCACAGCATCCTCAACAGACAACTGCAAACCAGACAGCGGTGCCAACAAAACGATGGAACCGTTTCAATAATTAAGAAGTGTCCGATTCGGACACCACACTACAGAAAGAAGGTATAAGACATGGCATTAAATTATGCAGAACAGTGGAGCCCGGAGCTCCTTGAGATCCTGATGCAGGGGACCCTGACGTCTCCATTTGTGACCAGTAACGTAAGATGGCTGGACGCAAAAACATTCCATTTCACCCAGATGAGTACATCCGGTTACAAGAATCACAGCCGTGAAGGTGGATGGAACAAAGGTACATACACCCAGACAGATGTACCATACACATTAACTCATGACCGTGATGTGGAGTTTATGGTAGATAAAGCGGACGTGGATGAGACAAACGCCACAGCGTCCATTCAGAACATTTCCCGCATTTTTGAACAGACATGGGTAGTTCCGGAAACAGATGCACTGTTCTTCTCCAAGGTTGCCCAGGCAGCTCAGAAGACAGAGGGGTATCATGGATCCACAGCAGCTTCCGCATACACAAAAGCAAAAGTATTTGGAATGCTGAAAGATATCCTTGCAAAGGGAAAACTCAGAAGATACAAAGCGAATGGAACCCTGATTATGTATGTGACCAGCCAGATCATGGATGCCCTGGAGCAGTCCACAGAGTTTACACGTAAGATTGAGATGACCCAGATCGCAGAAGGCGGTATGGGAATTGAAACAAGAGTAACAGAAATAGATGGCGTACCGATCATGGAGGTTATCGATGATGAACGTTTTTATGATGCGTTTGACTGGGAGCCGGAAGGAGGTGGATTTGCTCCACTGAAGAAGGTAGAAGCCGCAAGCGGTGTTGAAGCTGTAACTGGTGCGCACAAGATTAATGTTCTTGTAGCCTGCGGTCAGACATGCAAGACCGTTCCAAAGATCAACAGCATCTACTACTTTGAACCAGGCGGACACACAAAAGGAGATGGATATCTGTACCAGAACAGATCTTTCTCTGATGTATTTGTATTCCCGAATGGCCGTGATGGAAAGATCGACAGCATTTATGTAGATGTAGATACAGCAGAGGTAGCGTAAAAATGTACAAACCGTACGCGTCAGAAAGCTACTACGAAGGCAAATACGAAGGAACATTAATTCCGGAGGACGACCAGAAAAAAGCACTGATCCAGGCAAGTAGGCATGTGGACGCTCTGACCTTCAATCGCATTGTTGGCCGGGGCTTTTCGAACCTCACGGAATATCAGCAGGAGATCATTAAAGAAGTAGTGTGCCAGCAGGCTGAATTTGAAACTGAAAATGCGGATATGATTGCAAGTGTTTTGTCATCATACAGCATCAACGGTGTATCCATGCAGTTTGGCAGTGCCTGGAACGTCTTTACAGATAAGGGCGTGGCTATGAGGCGCGACACATACGCTCTGTTGTGCCAGACAGGCTTGTGCTGCCGGTTAGCGAGGTGATGCTATGAAATATCCATGTTTGGTACCGAAACGGCTGTGTAAGACAGATATCACGGTTAGCATAGCCAGAGAAGGCGTGAGTAAATATGGAGAACCGCTGGAGCCGGTGACATATACCGGCAGGTGTAATTATCAGGATAAGGCGAAGACGATATTCACGGAGGAAAAGAAGCTGGTCCAGATCACCGGATCCGCACTTTTCCCCGGGGATATCTGTCCGGAGCTTCCGACAATATCCGGCGGTACAGCAATCATATTCGGTGTACAGCGGCAGATCCAGGAAGCCCGGAAGAACCGGAATCCGGACGGGACTGTGAACTATACGGAGGTGATGTTACTGTGATAAAGGTTAATTCAACAATAAAAATGAATTTGCCAAAAATCAGAGAGCTTACCGATGCACAGACGTATGCCCTTGGGATGACTGCGGAGGCACTACACACAGAGGTAGTGCAGGCACAGGTGTTCCCACGTGATACAGGAAACATGCAGAACGAAAGTACATTTGTTGATCATTCACAGGTTAGACAGGGAAAAGTCAGCATTGTGTCAACGACACCATATGCCCGCCGTCTGTACTTTCATCCAGAATATCATTTCCAGACGAAAGAAAACCCGCATGCAAAAGGTAAATGGTACGAAGACTGGATTCCGCCGAATGGCCCTGTATCAGACTTTGCTCCGGAAGCATTTAAGAAATTCTATAAGAGGTTGACGAAAGTATGATCACGCTGGGAAGCATTAGAGACTACATATCTTCTCTGAATATCACAGAGGACGAACATGTGTACATGGGAACCCTGGACACAAAACAGGAAAAGTCCCTGGGAGTGTATAATAGTAAGCATCAGTATAACTCACATAAAGCTCTTGGCGGACCGGATCTGGAAGGCTATGGCGAGAAATACGTCACGATTTTAGTTCACTGGAATAAGTCTACACGTGACACAGAAAAGGTCGCTGTGGGCTTATACGAGACGCTCAGAAGGGCAAGAGACATTCAGACAGAAGACGGAACCATAAAATTTTTTCAGCTGCTTTATGATCCACAGGATATCGGCAAAGATGATGTCGGTATCTGTGAATGGGTTATAGAAGCAGCTGTTATTTTCGAGAAAAAGAAAGAAGGCGAATGATTATGAAAATGAATCTGCAGAAGTTTGCTGCAAGTGGAAAAACAAACGTGTTTCCGGTTCTGGACAATGCGTTCAAAGCAGGAGCAACGAAAGAAGCTGCAACAGTTATTGCTGATATGGAAACATTCAATGTTGAATTCAGTAATGGCATTGAAACATGGACACCAATGGACACGGAAGGGTGGCAGAGAGGCTTAATGACTTCGAAAGGTATTAAGATCACCCTTTCCGGAAAAAGAAACATCGGGGATACCGGTAATGATTTTGTTGCTGGAAAAGTTTATAAAAATGGTCACGATGCAGAAGGCTATTTCGAATGGAAACATCCGGACGGAACTACAATTTCCTGGACAAATGCAATCTTTGACGTAAAGAACATTGGAGGCGGAGATTCCACAAGTGTAGGAGCCCTGGAAGTTGAGATCAACGGCAACGGCAAACCTACGATTACACCTGCAGTATAAAAAGAGGAGAAGAATATGGCAAAAGTAGTAAATATCACAGATAAACTTGAGTTTGATGTAGATCCAACTCTTGTGATCGGGAATCTGAAAGTAAGGGTAAGATCTGACGCAGAAACAATGCTGAAACTGATGGGAACACTCAGTAAAGGTGAAGATCTGAATACGATCAAGGAGGCTTTAGGCCTTTTGTTTAGCGAAAAAGATTTGGCAGCGATCTGCAAGTACAAAAAAGACGGAAAGAAGATTTCTGCAAAATCTCTGATGCTGATCGTAAACACAGCCATCGAGCTTGTGACAGGAGAAGACGGGGGAGAACAGTGACCCGTGCTATGACTTGCTTGACGACTTCGATCTGATCGTCAGCAGTTTTCAGTCGCAGTACGGGCTTAGGTTATCCCGTGAATTGCCGGCAGGAATGAAGTGGGCTGAGTTTGCCAGCCTTCTTTCTGGACTGGGACCAGACACAGCTTTAGGCCGGATCGTAGCTATCCGGACGGAGGATGATAAGAACATCCTGGAAAACTTTACTCCGGAACAACACCGGATTCGGAATGAATGGAGACGCCGGCGCGCAAAACAGATCGCGACTACAGCAGACAAGGTACAAGTTGAAGCACAGTTGAATGCTATCAAGATGGGATTCCTGAGTATGGAAGGCCTAGGACCACGATAGAGGTGAGCAGAAATTGAGAAAAAGAAAATAAGGTGTCCATACTGCGGACATGAACAAAAAGTGCAGTATACCCCGGATGCGAAATGCCGGGGTGTTTTCATGAAGTGCCAGGCAAGGCACTGCAAGAAAGTATTTGAAATTATTTTAGGCAAGTAGTGCCATTGTGCCGATGCCTCAAAAGGCAGGTGGTACAATGGCAACAAGTATCGGCCAGATCGGACTTGATCTGGTTGTTAATGAAGGTTCGTTCCGGACACAGATGTCTGGAATACAGAATCTTGCGAAAAAAGCCGGCGCAGCCCTGGCAGGGGCGTTTGCTGTAAAGAAGCTGGTAGATTTCGGAAAATCCTGTCTGGATCTCGGAAGTGATCTGGCAGAGGTACAGAACGTTGTTGACGTTACTTTTCCGAATATGTCGGCTCAGGTTGACAAGTTCGCCCAGTCTGCGCTGAAGGCGTCAGGTCTCAGTGAGACCATGGCAAAACAGTACACCGGTACGTTTGGAGCCATGGCGAAGGCGTTCGGCTTTAATGAACAGCAGGCCTACGACATGGGTACTGCTCTCACGTCCCTGACTGCGGATGTAGCGTCTTTCTACAATCTCAGCCAGGATGAAGCTTACACAAAGCTCAAATCTGTTTTTACAGGCGAGACTGAATCCCTCAAGGATCTGGGCGTCGTCATGACCCAGACAGCTTTGGACAGCTACGCCCTTGCGAATGGGTACGGCAAGACCACAGCACAGATGACAGAGGCTGAAAAGGTCTCTTTAAGGTACGCATTCGTCCAGCAGCAGTTATCTGCGGCATCTGGTGATTTTGCCAGAACGTCCGGATCATGGGCGAACCAGGTCAGAGTATTAAGCCTACAGATCGATTCCTTAAAAGCTTCGATCGGCCAGGGCCTGATCAATCTGTTCACACCGATCATACAGACAGTGAACACCCTCCTGGGGAAATTGGTCACTCTTGCGAATGTATTTAAAGCTTTCACAGAGCTGATCACCGGAAATAAAAACTCTGGATCTTCCGGAGAAGGCCAGATCGCGGCGGCTGGTACAGCGGCAACAGATGCAAGTGCCGGACTGCAGAACGCTACAGATGCGGCGAACAGCACGACATCTGCGGTAAAGAAGACCGGAAATGCAGCACAAAAGGCTGCAAAGCAGATACGGTCCCTGATGGGATTCGACAAGATTACAAAACTTTCCGAACCGTCAGATACGTCTTCATCTGCAGATACTGGAAATTCCGGAAGCACTCCAAATGGCTCCGGAACATCTGCTGGAAGTCTGGGAAGTCCTGTAGACTTCGGATCTTTGGCAACCGGCGAGGATGCGGTATCCAAGTTGGATAAGAAATGGCAGCAGGCTTTCGAGAATATGAAGAAGGCCATCGAACCGACAACAAAAGCCCTCAAAAATCTTTGGGATAATGGACTTGCCCGGCTCGGCAAATTCGGCTGGACAGCATTAAAAGACTTCTGGCAGCACTTTCTTGTGCCTGTCGGAAAGTGGACTATGGGAGTTGGCCTTCCCCGTTTCATCAATGCCTTGAATGATGGGCTGATGAAAGTGAATTTCGGGAAGATCAACAAGGCTCTCGCAAAGCTATGGGATTCCCTTGCAAAGTTTACGATTAACGTAGGCGATGGCTTACTGTGGATTTGGGAGAACATTCTTGTTCCTCTGGGAACATGGACAGCAAATGAAGTTGTTCCAAGGTTCTTGGCCACTCTGAGACTTGCTATTGACGATGTAAACAGTGTTCTTGAAGCGCTGAAGCCACTATTTCAGTGGTTTTGGGATCATGTTCTTGAACCAGTAGCAAAATGGACAGGAAAGAAGTTCCTTAAAGCCTGGGATGGAATCAACAAATGCCTGGAAGCATTTTCCGACTGGTGCACTACTTATCCTGGCGATATACAGTTTATAGCCGGGATGATTGCGGCGTTTTTTGCGGCATGGAAAGTCACAGAGCTGCTTTCATTTATCCAGCAGTCAGGAGGCGTCATAGGGGCGCTGAAAGCTATACAGACAGCTCTCCTGGGGAACATTGCCGCAAAGCTTACAGACAAGGCGGAAACAATGTATCTGACCGCCCTGTACGCAAAAGATTTTGTCATAAGTGCGGGCCAGAGTGTTGCAGCGCTTGGAAAACAGGCGTTTAGCATTGCAACAGCTACAGCGGCAAAAATAGCAGATGCAGCAGCACAGGCGGCAATGACAGCGGCCACAGTGGCCTGGAATGCTATATGCGGAATTGCGACTGCGCTTACCACGGCGTTCGGGGCAGCCGTGGCGTTTTTAACATCCCCGTTTGGGCTGGTGGTGATTGCAATCACGGCCGCTATAGCCGTGGGCGTACTACTTTACAAAAACTGGGATACCATCTGCAAATGGGCAACAAAACTCAAAAACTGGGTTGTTGACAAAACTCGTGGTCTCAGAGATGGTGCTGTAAATGCATTCAATACATTAAAAACAAACTGTTCAAATGCAATGTCTGCATTGGTGACAAGCGTAAAAGAAAAATGGAATGCGATTAAGACAAAATTCAATGAATTTAAGAACTGGCTGGCATCTGTGTTCCAGACAGATTGGTCAAAGAGATTCGGCTTTTTCGGAAACGTCCTGAATATATTTCTTTCAAGTGTAAAGGCAAGGATACAGGGGATTAAGAATATTTTCAACGGTTTGATAAAATTCGTTAAAGGCGTTTTCACAGGAAACTGGAGACAGGCGTGGGATGGCATCAAGCAGATCTTCGTTGGAGTGTTCCAGGGGCTTACTGGGCTCGCAAGAAGCCCGATTAATGCGATTATATCGGCATTCAATGCGGTGATCGGAACGGTTAACAGCATGATCAACAAGATCAACAGTATAAGCTTCAGAATCACAGTACCATCATGGATTCCAGGAATAGGTGGTTCATGGTGGGGATTCAACGGATTTAACCTTCCGAACATCGGAAGCATTCCATTCCTGGCACAGGGCGGTTATGTAAAACCAAACACCCCGCAGCTGGCTGTAATTGGTGATAACAGACACCAGGGAGAAGTTGTGGCCCCGGAAGGTAAGCTGAAAGAAATGGCTATGGCAGCAGTTCAGGCGGCAGGACCAGGAGTGAGCAGAGATGAACTGGAATCAATCATTAACAGAGCAGTTATGAGAATTGTTGCAGCACTGGCAGAGATGGGATTCTATATTGACTCAGAGCAGATCGGCAGAGCAACGTCCGCAGCCCGAACGGCGGCAGACAGAAGATTTAATGCAGTGGAGGTAGGATGATGGGGAAAATCATATGGTCAGGAAGTACGGTTTTGCCTGCGCCCACTTCCATGAGCGTTTCGGATGAAATCATATGGACTTCAGATACAGGAAGAACCCTGTCAGGATATATGACAGGAGATCCGGTAGCAGAAAAGAAAACTGTATCCTGGAAATGGGAGTATATTACGGAATCAGAGTTAAAAACAATCAAAGATACCCTGGTTCCGGGATATTTCCCAGTATCGTTTCATGATGACGGAATTGATGTCACGATAGAAGCTTATCGTGGAACACTTACAAAAGAACATATCGGACGTCTTTCTGATGGTATTTACTATTATAAAAGCGTTACTGTTGACGTAGTACAGAGGTGATGAAGAATGATCAATACATCAGCAGCCTATAAAGAAGCAATCAAAAAGAACAGGATTTTACATCATGAAGCAAAAATAGAGTTTGCAGACGGAGCAGTTCTGACACCTCAAGATCAGGAATTATATACGTTCAAAATATCTGAAAACAGCTCAAACCAGGAATCGTTTGACATCGGATCGGCGATAGCGAAACAGTTAGAAGTTAAAATTGATAATATCAATGAAACTTATAGTGAGCAAAGCTTTTCAGGAGCAAAAATCACAGCAAGAGTTGGCTTGGAAGTATCTGGAAAAACAGAATGGCTAAAAAAAGGAGTATTTTACGCTGAACCAGGGGAATTTTCGGGCGATACCGTAAGCGTAACAGCTCTTGATAGCATGACAAAATTTGACAACCCTTATACAAAAAGCAAGCTGGCGTATCCGGCAACACTCGGAGAGATAGTAAGAGACGCCTGCAGTGTTTGCGGCGTATCAATGTCCGCAGATATAGCTGCTTTTCCGCAGGATGGATTTACTGTCAAGAAGAGACCGTCAGATACGTCATTAACCTTCAGACAGATTTTGCAGTATGTTGGTCAGATAGCCTGCGTAAATTTTAGAATTAATGCAGATGACCGGTTGACTGCTTCGTGGTATGATACAGATTTGCTCGAATCCGAGGAAATTGAAGAAAATGCAGAAACCGTAAAGGTTGAAAATTATACAGGAACAATCGGGACGGATGACGTAGTAGTAACTGGGGTTAAGGTTATAGAAGAAACGGCGTCCGATTCGGACACAAATGTAGAATACACATACGGAACAGATGGATACGTCCTGAAAATCGAAGAAAATAAATTGATCCAAGATGGAAAGGGATCAACTGTAGCCGAATTTGTAGGAAAGAAAGTTAACGGTCTTACGTTCAGACCAATGACGGTAAAAGTACAAGGGGATCCTTCTGTAGAACCAGGGGATATTGCTGTAGTTACAGACAGAAAAGGGAGAACGTATAAAACAATTCTTACCGGAGTCATGTACACAGCAAAGGCTTCACAGGAACTGTTGTGCGGGGCCACAACGCCGGAACGTCTATCCGCAACAAGATACAGTAAAGCTACGCAGGTATACAGGGAGCTGAGAAAAAGCTTAATAGAACAGAAGTCTGAAACAGAAAAAGCGTTCGAAAGCCTGAAAGAATCCATGGATGAAAAACAAGGATTATTTCCGGTAAGTGAAAAACAGGAAGATGGAAGCTGTATATTGTATTTCTGTGATAAACCAACAAAAGAAGAGTCAAAAATTCTGATAAAACTTAACGCACAAGGATGGGGAATGTCCACTGACGGCGGAGAAACCTGGAATGTAGGAGCACTGGTTGACGGAACGACAATAACGAAGGTTCTTAGCGCAATAGGGATTAATGCCGAGTGGATTAACGCTGGTATGGTAGACGGAAAACGTATCAATGCAAAAGGCCTTACGGTGTCCCAGAAAGACGGTACCAATACGCTTATCATAGATGACGAGGGTAATATAGATGCATCCTTCCGTACATTGAGCATTGCGGGGACAGCGGCCGCTTCAGAAAACTATGCAGAAGAAAAATCAGCAGCAGCTCTGGAAGCGGCAAAGATCTATGCAGACAGCAAGAGCTCAAACCTTCTTCAAGGCACGGATTTTTCTGCAGAAAGCACAAAAACATACTGGAACCTGAGCGGAACAGTAGAACAGTCGCAGACAGATCCGAAGGGCGGAAAGAATGCAGTCAGGCTTAGGGGAACTGCGAACGACAATTTTCTTGGAGCAAAGTACGCAGTTAATAATCCGGTTGTCACTGCTGGACAGTACGAAATCCGGATCTGGTTAAAAAGCAACGCTGCAAGGACAGTTACGGTGTCACTTAACCGTGAAAAATATCAGTGCAATGTTACAACCGCCTGGAAACAGTTTAAATTCGCAGTCAAGGTAACGGAGCCAAATACAGAAGGAAGGAATAATTTTGTAATAGGTGGCTGGAGTAGCGTTCCATCTGGAGCGATACTGTACATCTATAACCCACAGGTGTTGTACAGCTACACGGCAGCAGATGTCTTGAACATGCTGACAGACAACGGCGCCATGGATGGAATTTACATGTACAATAACCAGTTGTACGTAAAAGGAAAGTATATCGATGTTGATGATCTGAAAGCAATTGGCGCGAAAATTGGTGGTTTCACAATCGGAAATACAAGCATATACAACGGGTGCACTTCTCTGACCTCCGCTGCGGCAGGCGTATACCTGGGGACGACAGGCATTATGATCCGCAAGGATGCGGATAACTACATGCGTTATAGCGTTTCTTCTGGACTTACACTTGCTGGGGGAACCATCAATGCGGCAAAAATCAATTCACCTACGATCAAAATTGGACGGGCAACCTTATCAGCACAGGATACAGACAGCGCAATGGTAGTGCGAAACGGAATGCATGTCTATAATGCGACCAGCGGTGAGCTTTTCACTGATGGATCCGGGCTTTTTAAGATATTCAATGTAACGCATGTAAGCTCAGGAGGGCATCTGGTATTCGGGCCAGACGGAGCGGAAGTATGCTATTTATCAAGCTCTTCAAAACGTTATAAAGATCATGTGTCCGGGATGACGATTGAAGAAGCAGAAAAAGTTTTAGATATCCCAGTGGTGTGGTTTAAGTATAAAGAGGGGTACTTAAGAGATGGAGACCCTATGACAGGAAAGCCAATACCGGGATTCTACGCAGAAGACGTACTGGAAAAATTTCCGGCGGGGGCGCAGCTAAAAGATGGACTTGCAGAGGACTGGAATTATAGAACATTGATCCCTCCAATGCTAATGTTGATTCAGAAATTATACAGAGAGGTTGAAAAAAATGGATAGGCCACTTGTTCTTGTAATAGAAGATGCGAAAAGTGTATTGATGAGTACAGTAATTACGATCAAGAACCAGACAGGACTTCCGTCAACAATTCTTGATGGGATCTTGTCTGGAGTTCTTGCGGATGTACGTAAGGACGCCTGTAGCGAAATCGCCATGGCGGCCGCGCAGGAAAAGAAGGAGAAGAAAGAAGGTGAATAAATGCTGATTGCAGAATTCTCCTATAAGGGAGAAGAAATAGAGATTGACAATGAACTCTGGCAACATGATTACGGCCAGAAGATTCAAATTAAGGGTTTAGACCTTCCGGAAGTGTTTGAAGTCCATTTTGCCTGGAAAGATATTGAAAAAGCAAAAGTAGTCACTGGTTCCACGGTAGACGGAGTATCTATCGTAGATATCCCCAACATCGCCCTGGAACAGAGAAGGGCAATCACCGCTTACATCTACCTGTCAAATGCAGTTGAAGGTGAGACAGTGAATACAATCCTTATGACAGTCAATAAGCGAAAAGCTCCAGAAGGGTTTGAAATTCCGGAAAAAATTGACCTGTTTCATCATACCATCGAAGCAACTGCGGAATATCAGCGGCGAGCAAAGGAATCAGAGGAAAATGCATCCGCTCAGGCAGCAGATGCAGAGGCCTGGGCACATGGCCGGGAAGATCATCCGGATCAGGCGCAGGACAATGCAAAATATTATGCAGAACAGGCCGCAAAGAGCGCCGCAGAAGTCCCGGGAAAGACGGAACAGGCAAAGAAAGACATTGACAAGTATGTCCGACAGAAGGAATCAACTCTGAAGGGCGATACCGGCAATGTCTTTTTTGCAGCCTTCAAAGTCGTAAATGGCCGGCTGAAAATGTATTCTGATCCAACCGTGGACAAGGTACACTTCTACAGAAAAGGCAGCCGTCTGAAATACAGAATAAAGATCTGAAAAGGAGAAGATAATGAGCAATACAGAAAACAACTATCAGGAAACGGACCTGGGCAATGTAGCTCCGCACCCGGCAGACGAGTACGATCCGAAAGCCTCATATGAATACCTTGATGTCGTAAATTACAAAGGTGGTTCTTATATATGCCGCGTGGAAGATAGAACAGTAACCGGCATTGCGCCGGCGCACGGGAAAAATACAGATATCTGGCAGTTACTGACACTTCCCGGAAGTATGACTCCGGAGTACATTGCCATGCACGATAATGTTGTCAACAAGGCGGAGCAGGTAGAAGCCTCACGCGCGGCTGCAGAACAGTCGCAGCAGGAAATTGAAGCAGCTCAGACAGATGTGCAGCAGTTACACTCCGATACTGTAGAGGCGGCACAGGAAGCCTCGGACAGCCGAGACAGCGCCGCAGGATACGCCCAGGCCGCGGAAACATCCAGACAGGCTGCGGCGGAATCCGAGCAGAATGTGAATGCCCAGGTATCCGGATTCGACGCCAAGGTGTCCGAGTCGGTCACACAGGCTCAGAAGGACATTGAGGTAACTCGGCAGCAGGCGGTTAATGCAGTCGCGGCGCAGCAGACTACATCTGTAGAAAAAGCGAAAGAAGCTATCACAAATCATACCAACGATGAAATTGCAAGAGAGAAAGCAGAAGTCAAAGAAATCAAGGATGCGCTTGACAAAACAATTTCTGATGCAAAAGAACTGGATACAGAGATCGCACAGACGGTTTCGAATGCGAATTCTGCGGCGGCAGCAGCGAATACAGCGGCAAAGAATGCGACAGAAGCAACCACGGCAGCAAACAAAGCAGAAGAAACCAGGACAGCAAATGAAAAAGCCAGAACAGAGAAAGAATCTGAAAGAGCAAACGCTGAGACGAAAAGGACGGAAGCGGAAACAAAAAGGGAAGAAGCAAGCGCTGAAGCCGTAAAAAACGCAAATGATGTTGCGTCAGCACTGAAAGATTATACAGCCGGACAGGCGGACGTTGCTTACAAAGAAAAAGTTGCAAAAGCAACTTCAAAAGCAGAAGTAGACGATCTGTTTGTTGAGTGGTGGAAATTTCAGTATAAGCCTGAAATCTACAGTAAAGTAGACATGCTGGAAAGATGGTTCGGAAACGTCCTTGAAGACGATCGAGTACACGGCGTAACAACGCCACGATACGCAAAAAGCACTTCTATGCTTGGAGAACTTACAGACGATTCCGCCGGATTCGTATGCACTCCGTCCACGGAAGCTAAAGCGGGCGCTGATCCATTCGCACACTTACCACAGTTCTGGTGCCTGGAAGTGGCAGCTGAGAAGAAGGAAGATGGTTCCCATGAAGTTTTCTACGTGGAACATATTGACGACACCGCAGATGTAAGATCAGGAGAATATCTTTGCTGGGTATTACAGAAGAACACCTGGAAGCGTGAATGGCAGGATTCTGAATATAAATATCTCAAGACTCGATGCCATCCGGCTTCTGGCTATAAGCGATGGCCAGAAGGAACTGACCGAACCGGTAAAGTACATGAGTACATGGCACACCCGAAGTATTACGCCGGAATTGATGCAGATGGAGGTATCACATGTGGAACCGGATTGAAACCGGTAAACCGAACATCCCACCAGACAGGTGTAAGCAGATGGCGAGGCAGAGGAGCACAGTATTCCGGAGCTTCCGGATCTCTTGTTAAATTCCTGGATGCTATGGTGCGTTTGAAATATGGACGTAAAGGAAATTCCGGAAAGATTGAAGGGTGCACAAATTACAACTACCAGTACACAGTTGCAGTGAGTGAGACTGGAGTAGAAAGGGTAATTCTGACAAAGGAGCAGGCTGCAAACCTTTTGGTTGGCTCGGCTGTTATGCTTGGCATTCAGAGCGGATCTGACAGAAACACAGCAAGTAACTATTCTATCTTTGATGGAAAACTGATTACAGCCATCGAAACAGTGACTATTGAAACAAAAGAATATTCAGCAGTTTATGTGGATAACGGAGGAAAGACTTTTGACACAACAGCAGGAAGCACCTATCTTTCCACAAGTCCGTATTATTCCGGATGGAACGATAATGTACTTGGTAGAGATGGTAGCCGATACAGTCCGACTTCCGGAAAAGAACCGGGAATGATCCAGGGCGTAGAATTTATGAACGGATCCTATCTGATTGTCTCCGATGAATTATGGCAGTGGAGCCAGGATGCGAATGAGAATTATTGTTTTGATTGCTACAAATGTTACGATCAGTCAAAAGTAGGCTCTGCAATCAATGAGAACTACGAAAAAGTAAATGTTCCAACATTGGTATTTCCGAAAGATACGGCTGCCTGGTCATGGAAGTATATTACTGATAATGCAATCAATGATGATGTTCTATGGCCGGAGGCAACCAACGCAAGCGGAAGCGGCGTTGGAGTGGGAGCTGGCTTCTATTACGTACCGGCGGCGTCTGGTGTTCGTTCCGCTTGGGTTTGGGGTAGCTTGGGCGGCGGTGGCAATGACGGCGTTTCGTGCCGTGACTCGGGCGGTTGGGTGTCTGGCGCTAGCTGGTACGGCTCTCTCGGAGCACCTGGTCTTGAGGGTTAAAAACAGGGTGAATGCGAAGCAGAGGGGCAGTAAGCCCCTTTATTGTCTTATTTGCAAATAAAATAATTTTAGGGTTATACGGTGTCTGGGAGCTGGCTTCAATTACGAACCGGCGGCGTCTGGTGTTCGTTCCGCTTGGGTTTGGGGTAACTTGAACGACGGTGGCAATGACGGCGTTTCGTGCCGTAACTCGAACAATTGGGTGTCTAACGCTAACTGGAACGGCTCTCTCGGAGCAACTGGTACAATTTTGAAAAAGAGTATTTAAAAATCATTGCATCGTATAATCCTCGCTTATGTGCGAAAATAACTTGAAACCAACGAGGCTAGTACCTACGGGGAAAGCCACGGAAGTAACCAGATGAATATTAAGGAGGTTGATGTGTGAAAACATATTGCAAACCAGCAACGGTCAATATTGAGGACTGGAAATTTAATGAACTTGCCGTTGTGGAATGCTTCCGGAATAAGCGGAGCAGAAAAGATTTCCAACGTCTGCTATGCAAGACCGGGAAAATAACAAAGCGTGAGATCGTAGAGGATCAGCTGAATAAGGATTTTAAGCGAACCCTGGAAGCTGAATCAGAAGTAGCAAAGATGCTGACGCAACGTATAATCAACCGAGATTTACAATTAAAACCTATTCGCCAATTTCAAAGAATTGACGGACTGACGCAGAAGCTCCGTGATATCTGCCAGGAATCTCCAGAACAGCAGGTGTATGAATATATCGGAGTATATGCGTTGAAACCTCTTTTCAGAGCGAAGATTTTACCGATTCAGTACGGAAGCATCCCGAACAAGGGAGGTGTAGCCGGAAAGCGGAAAATCGAAAGACTACTCCGGAAGAAATTTCATGGTAAGGTAGTTGCTTTGAAAGGAGATGTTACAAAAGCCTATCCCTCAGTGACAATCCCGGTTGTCATGGAGATGCTGAGAAGAGACATAGGCAAGAATAAAGTGCTGCTATGGTTCCTGGGTGCTCTTATGAGCAACTATCCTGGGAACCATCTTTGCATAGGTGGATATCTTCCGGCATGGCTATTCAATTACGTGATGTCTTATGTATTGAGATATATCTATGAGCAAGCTCAGATACGCAGAGGAAAGCGGAATAGGCTTGTATATGCGATTGTATGCTATGCAGATGATTTCACGATCTATGGCGATGTTTCAAAGCTGAAAAAGGCAATGAAGAAAGCTACGATCTGGGCTCATGACAAGTTTGGATTGAAGATTAAGGATATCTGGCAATTCTACCAGGTAGCTTCGTTTGATGAAGAACGGGAGAACCTGGAAGAGCGAAGGAAAGGCAGCAAGAAAAGGACGCCCGGAGTTGATATGATGGGCTATGTAGTCCGGAGGAGATACACGATCATCCGTGGGAGAGTATTTCGGAGAATCCGGAGGCAAGTGCTCAGAGCCTGGGAAGATTTCAAGGTGAAAGGATTTATCCCATGGTGGAGAGCCTGCCGGATTGCAGCATACAAAGGCTGGATAAAGCATAGCAACAGTTTGAAATTCCGGATGGAGTATTGTTTTGACAAGCTATTCAAAATGTGTTCATACAGTGCAAGTAAGCACGGAAAGGAAGTAGAAAATGAGAAGAGAATCTTACTTATCGCAGCCCTCAGCAGTTGAGGTCTATCCGGTATTTTCCGGAACAGATGTTATCATGCGTAAAAACATTGAGCTGGTGGATAAAGAGGACATCCAGGATGGGAAAAAGAATAAGTACAAGGTGTGGGAATGCGAGGAGGTCCAGTTCCATTACCAGGGCGAAGTAACCCAGGAAGAGATCGAATCTGATTTTGATTACTGGTACGCAAAAGCGGAGGAGGTTCCGGATCCTTCCAGTGTAGAAGATCTGAGCCTGGAGGATGCAAGAAAAGCGAAATACCAGGAAATCGCATCAGCATGCGAGCAGACGATTTACTCCGGAGTAGATGTGAGCACATCTTCCGGAGTGGAACATTTCAGCTTGACAGAAAAAGATCAGCTGAATCTTTTCGGAAAGAAAATGCAGTTGTTAGCTGGAGAGGAAAAGCTGGAGTACCATGAGGACGGACATCCTTGCAAGTATTTCTCAGCTGAGGACATGCAGAACATCGTCAATAAAGCAATGTTCTATGTATCATACTACACGACATATTGCAATGCCCTGAATATGTGGATCAAGTCGGTAACGAAACCTGGAGATCTGGATCAGATCAAGTGGGGAGCAAAAGTTCCGGAAGAGTTTCAGAATGAAGTTCTGAAAGATTACATGAAAGCCATTGCATCCGGAGGTATTGCATAGTGAAAAAAATCATAAAGTACCTGACGCTCTTCCTGATCGGAGGAGCTTTTTATTACGCCCTGGAAGTACTATTCCGCGGATATTCGTTCCCAGCAATGGCAGTGTGCGGAGGCTTATGCTTCATTATCTGCGGAGTGTTGAATGAGAAAGACCGGTGCATGCCGTTAGTTCTTCAACAGTTAATAGCTGCATTTGGAATTACAATGATTGAATTTGCTTCTGGGTTAATACTGAATGTATGGCTGAAACTGAATATGTGGGATTACAGCAACATGCCTGGAAATATATTTGGCCAGATCTGCCCGGAATTTACAGCATTATGGTTCTTCCTGTCAGCGGTCGGAATCTTTCTGGATGATTTAATTCGATGGCGGATATTCGGAGAAGAAAAACCGCATTATCATCTTTTTAAGAAAAGAAAGGAAGATAAATGACAAAGCTGCAGATAATTTCAAAACTCTGGTCTGCGATTTACGACATGAAGCTAAAGCAAAAATCGCAGAAAGAAATCGACCGGGAACTTGACATTCTGGAATATGAATGCCGTAAATATGCAGATATGGACGATGAAGAGGTGTTCAAATGAAATATAAAAGAGGTATTAGAGCAGAGCCGTGAGGCTCTTATTTTTATACAAAATTGCGCCGGCGCAACACCGGAGAAAGCGTGAATAATTGAAAGAAATACTCACACAGACTTATCTTATTGCATTGCCGATCCTACTTGGTTACATTGTCTGGCTTTTGAAAAACCAGAAAAAAGATCGGGACGCAAATAGTAAAGGAACCATGCTCCTGCTCCGTGTCCAGATGATTGAATATCACTCGAAGTATACAAAAGCAGGAGATATTCCATCTTACGCTTATCAGAACTTTTGCGAGATGTATGAAGCCTACCACCGTCTTGGAGGAAACGGCATGGTAACAAAAATGAAACAGGAAATAGAAGAATTACATATCAAGAGAAAAGGAGAATGATCATGAATATTAACACAATCACACAGTATGTAACCTACGCCCTTGCTCTGATCGGCATTCTGGCTTTCATCGTATCAGCTGTCGTACAGGTGATCAAGGATCTTCCGGGGCTGAAGAATATCCAGACCAGCATCGTGGCGCTTACGGCATCCCTGATTCTGTGCCCGGTGACTCTGCTGATCCTGTGCACATATTATAAGGCTACAATCACATGGTACTATATCGTAGCATCGATTATTGCCGCATTTATTGTATATTTAGTAGCAACTGGAGGCTGGGAGAAAGTAAAAGAAATCTGGGACAGAACAAAATACAAGAATTCAGAGGGTGAGTGATCGCCCTCTCAGGAGGAAGAACATGTTAAAGATTATAGGAAAACCCCAGGCCAGCATTGAACAGATGCAGGTCTATATCAAGAAAGTAAACCCGCAGGTGTCCGATTCGGTCATTAAGATGATTCCGTTATATATCACAGAAGGAGCGGCTGAGTACGTCCGTGGTGATATTGCATTTGCTCAGTCCTGCCTGGAAACCGGGAACTTCACTTTCAACGGATCAGCGGTAGCACTCAGCCAGAATAATTTCTGCGGTATGGGTGTGACTAAAACCGGCATGAAGGGTAATAGCTTCAAGACACCAGCAGAGGGTATTCGGGCACAGATCCAGCACCTGCAGGCCTATGCGTGCACGGACCGCCTGAAACAGAAATGTATTGATCCGCGTTACACATACGTCAACAGGGGCTGCGCAGAGTATGTGGAGCACCTTGGCATCCACGAAAACCCGAAGGGCCAGGGTTGGGCTGCCGGCCGGAACTACGGGCAGAAGATTATCAACATCCTGAAAGGCATATTATCTATTAAGACATCAGAAAAGGAGAGCGATACTATGAACATTACAAAAATGATCAGCAAGAAAAACTGCTATATCGGTCAGAACAAGCCTGCCTATATTGTGATTCATGAGACAGACAACTGGAGCAAGGGAGCGGACGCAAAAGCCCATGCTACAGCAATGAAAAACGGTAATCTGGCCGGAACCGTGCATTACTATGTAGATTCCAAATCCATATATCAGACTCTGGATCACAGCGACGGAGCCTGGGCTGTAGGGGATGGAAAAGGAAAATACGGCATCACAAACCGAAATTCTATCAACATCGAGATCTGTGTGAATCCGGAAACAGACTATTACGTTGCAGTCGATAAAGCAGAACAGCTGGCAGCGTACCTTCTAAAACAGTACGGCTGGGGAACAGACCATCTGAAACGCCACTACGATGCTTCGAGAAAGAACTGCCCGCGCCGGATCCAGGCAGAAGGACGCTGGCCGGAATTTGTGCAGAAAACAGCAGCATATATGAAAGGAGCATCCACAGTGAACACAAAGACAAACACAACCTCAAACACAGCAAAGAAAACCGTATCATTGACAGGAAAAATGGAGGTCCAGCTTCCTGTAATCCAGAAAGGCAGCAAAGGAACTGCAGTATCTATGCTGCAGGCTATGCTCGGAGTGAAAGTGGATGGTGATTTCGGGAATGACACAGATACATCCTTGAAAGCATTCCAGAAAAATGTGAAGCTCACAGCAGACGGAATCTGTGGAAAAGATACCTGGACAAAGGTGATCGAACATGTGAAGACAAACACAAAATAACTTCCTATTATAAAAAAGTCCGGCAGGTAACCACTGCCGGACGGATATTGTATCATCATTTATGTGCCAATGTCCTGGCGATCATGTCGTTTACATTAAACCGGGTGTATACGGAATGGTACCGGAACAAAGGCTATGATTATACCATCACATCCTCTACCGCATACGACCACAAATGGATCAATGGCCGGAATATTTTTGAGAGTATTGACCGGATCGTAGACGAACTTTTTGAAAATTATCTTTCAAGGCCGGATGTGCGTCAGCCAATCCTGACCCAGTACTGTGACGGGCGTCAGGTGCAGTGCAGGGATAGGGGATGGATGACTCAGTGGGGAAGCAAGGCGCTGGGAGACCAGGGATATTCTGCGATTGAGATCCTGCGGAGTTTCTATGGAAACGATATGTATATCAATGTGGCGGAAGCAGTTTCCGGGATTCCCGCATCCTGGCCTGGATATGACCTGACTATTGGAGTCACCGGAGAAAAAGTACAGCAGATCCAGGAACAGCTCAATGCCATAGCAAAGGCCTATCCAGCCATTCCGACAGTAACTGTGGACGGTATTTATGGCCCGGCTACTGCGGCATCTGTGAAAAAATTTCAGAATGTATTTGGACTTCCCACGTCCGGAGTGGTGGATTATCCAACCTGGTATAAGATTCAGGAAATTTATGTGGCAGTGACCAGGATCGCGGAACTGCGTTAATTTGAAAAAAGTGTTTGACGTTTCTGAATAAACCAAGTATAATGGCTGTTTGTATCTTTAAATGCGTTGTAAAACAATTGCGTTTATGAACATATGATAAAGCGGAATGAGAATGTCCGTTTTACAAAAGGAGCGATGAGAATGACATTTTATCAGGAACTACAGTTAAGCTCAACCGGATCAAAACAGCTGATTCGAAATACCACAGACAAAAAAGAAAAACGAAGGCACATTCTGATCTATAATTTTAAAGTATATCTTGTCATGGCATTTTGTGTGGCGGTTGTGACATTGTACAGTAAGATAACCGGCAATGATAACAGTGTTGTAGGAGTAACCGTACTTCTGGCAGTGCTGGTTTTGAGACAGGCGGATTTCGGGATCCGGACCACACATGGCTTGCTGTCCATTGCCGGAATCTTTGGTATTTTGATCATAGGACCGCGACTGTCCAATATGGTTTCACCGGTGCCGGCATTTTTTGTAAACGCTGTAAGTATCCTTTTGCTGATGATCCTGGGATGCCACAATGTAATTATGTATAATCATTCCACATTTGTCCTCGGTTATCTGCTTCTGATGGGATATGACGTAACTGGAAAAGCGTATCTGCTTCGCGTGGAGGGCCTTCTTGTGGGAATGTTCCTTTGCATGGTGATCTTTTATAAGAATCAGAAAAATCGTCCGTATCGCAGAACATTTCTGGATCTGTTCCGGGAATTTGACCTGCATTCCGCAAGAGGCAGATGGTACCTGCGGCTGACACTGATCGTTTCCAGCGCCATGCTGATCATGTCACTTCTTGGACTTCCAAGAGCAATGTGGGCCGGAATTGCCTGCATGTCGGTGTGCCTGCCATTCACTGAGGACTGTAAAGTCAGAGCCGGAAAAAGAGGCATGTTCAACATTGTGGGATGCCTGCTGTTTGTGGTGCTTTATCTGGTGCTTCCAAAGTCCATGTACCCTTACATCGGAATGATCGGAGGAATCGGTGTGGGATATTCCGCAGGCTATGCGTGGCAGACGGCATTTAATACATTTGGAGCGCTGTCCATCGCATCAGGACTGTTTGGAATGCCGGCAGCTGTGCTGTTGCGTATCGGGGCCAATGTGTTCGGGGCAGCCTATACCATGATCCTGAATAAGCTTGGAGATAAATTCGCACAGTATATGTGGGTACGGAAAAAAGCGGAAATCTGATGGCAGATCAGGAGAAACCGCATTGTAAATATATGCCAGATATGATAATATGAAGGAAATAGTCGCAGGGTGTTTTTGAAAACATCTTACAGGAAATAATGCATCGCAGGGTTATGATAACCGGGTGCATTATTTTTTTGAATGTAAATTGCAAAAATGAATGTGAATGTCTGCTTTAACAGGGATTACACTACATATTTTTAAGAGAGGGGTTCTAAAAAAATGAACACATTAACAGTTTTACTGCAACAGATCGGAATGTTCGTGATCTACATTATCACAGGCGTGATCCTGATCCGCACAAAAGTACTGACACGGGAAAATCTGGAGATCATTTCAAAAGTTGTGATCAAACTGTCACTGCCGGTGATGATCTTTATCAATACGGTAAACGGGGTGGATCGGAAGTCATTTTTTTCCTCATTGTCCATCCTCGGAATTGCGGTAGTGATGTATGTGTGTCTGCTGATCCTGGGCACCTTATCCGGAAAAGTATTTCATCTTCATGGAGAACATCTGCAATTATATCGTGCAATGACTGTATTCGGAAACGTGGGATTTATGGGAATTCCTATTGTTGTCAGCATATATCCGGAAAAAGGAATGCTGTATATGGCTGTTTTTACGATTATTGATCAGCTGATGTTGTGGACTCTGGGGGTAAAACTGACTTCCTCAGAAAAAGAAAGCGGAACTTTTAATCCGAAAAAACTGATCAATCCTGTAACGGTGGCCATTATTCTGGCAATGATCTGTGTACTGACAGGAATCAGGATCCCACTGGTTTTAAATACGGCACTTCAGAAGATGGGAGCGACAGCAACACCACTGGCAATGATCTATCTGGGAGGTGTTTTTGCCTGCATTGATGTGTTAAGCTTTGTTAAGAAGCCGGATTATTATGGGATCACATTGATAAAAATGATTGGATTTCCAGTGCTTTTTTATATCCTGCTGAGGCTTGTCCCTATTCCGGCAGATATCCGGATGACTATGGCGCTGACTTCTGCCATGCCTGTGATGTCGTCGGTGGTAATGATGGCAAATGCCTCCGGATCAGATGGAGATTATGCAATGGGAGGAATTGTGGTTACTACGTTATGTTCAGTCCTGACACTTCCTGTGGTATCCTGGATATTTCAGGCGCTTGGGTAAAAGTATTGCTCTGAAAAAAAATTTGCCGTATAATGGGCAATAGCAAAACGGACCGGTGATACGGGCCGGACAGAGGAGAAATACTATGTACGAAGAGACAACAGAGAAACTGCTGGAATTTATCAGCAAAAGCCCCACAGCCTTTCAGGCGGCAGAAGAGGCAAGAAAACGTTTTCTGGAGGAGGGCTTTACAGAACTGAAAGAGGAGGAAAGCTGGAACCTGGAAAAAGGCGGAAAATATTTTGTCATGAGAAATCATTCCGCCATCATTGGATTTTCCATTCCTGTCAATGACTGCAGAAGATATCATATCATTGCAAGCCACAGCGATTCTCCGTCTTTTAAAATAAAAGAAAATCCTGAGATGTCCGTAAACGGAGCTTACGTGAAACTGAATGTGGAGCGGTACGGAGGAATGATCCTGTCTACCTGGTTTGACCGTCCCCTTTCTGTTGCAGGCAGGATGATCGTCCGCAAGAACGGAAAAATCCTGGAAAAACTTGTGAATATTGACAGAGATCTGGTCATGATCCCAAGCCTTGCCATCCATATGAACCGGGATATCAACGGAGGCTATCATTACAATGTTCAGAAAGATATGCTTCCACTGTACAGTGGCAGTGGTGAAAAAGGAAATTTCATGCGGATGATGGCAGAAGAGGCGGAGGTTCGGCCGGAGGATATTCTGGGACATGATCTGTTTCTTTATAACCGGATGCCCGGAACGATCTGGGGTTCCCGGAATGAGTTTGTTTCCAGTCCAAGGCTGGATGATCTGCAGTGTGCTTTCGCTTCGCTGGAAGGTTTTCTTCAGGCAGATAAAAAGAAAAATATTGCAGTCCACTGTGTACTGGATAACGAAGAGGTGGGGAGTACCACAAAACAGGGAGCAGCATCCACATTTCTTAAGGATGTGCTGTTCCGGATCAATCTGGCCCTTGGCGGAGATCAGGAAAGTTATCTGATGGCCCTTGCGGAGAGCTTTATGATCTCTGCGGATAATGCACATGCGCTTCATCCGAATTATACAGACAAGGCAGATCCTGTAAACCGTCCGGTGATGAATGGTGGAATCGTGATCAAATATAATGCGAACCAGAAATACTGTACGGATGGGATCTCCACAGCGATTTTCAAGGAGCTCTGCAGAGAAGCGGATGTGCCGTATCAGACATTTGTAAACCGCTCTGATATTGCCGGTGGATCTACTTTGGGAAATATTTCAAACACCCAGGCAGCCATGAATACGGTAGATATCGGCCTTCCTCAGCTGGCAATGCATTCCGCTTATGAGACGGCAGGAGTGAAAGATACGGAAAGCCTGATCCGCGCGGCAAAGGTATTTTACAGATGACATCGGAGGACAGGAAAATGAGCAGAAAAGCAGTATTTTTTGATGCGGACGGAACTGTCTGCGATATGAAAAAAGGTGTGCCGGACAGTGCCATTGAAGCCATCCGTGCGCTGGTAAATAATGGACACGAAGCATGGCTCTGTACAGGAAGAAGCCGCGCCTTTGTTTCCTGGTATCTGGAGCAGATTCCTTTTACCGGAATGATCAGTGCCTGCGGGTCCACCATTGAAAAAGACGGGAAGAGACTTTTTAACAAAGAGATGACACCGGAAATTGCAAAACTTTCCGTGGAGGTTTTAAGAAAATACGGCCTGATTCCGGTAATGGAAGGTGCGGATTTCATGTACTATGACAAAGAGGAATATACCGATGAAGTGAACTGGTATGCCAGCCTGATCACGGAATCTCTGGGTGATAAATGGAGACCGATCCGTGGAAATGAGGATTGCATGCGGATCAATAAGATCAGCGCAAAAATGACTGCAGGGTGTGATGCAGAGGCTGCATTGTCCGTTTTGTCAGAATATTATGATATCATCCGTCATGAGGGCAGCAGTTCATTTGTGGG
>OLQI01000335.1_pt1 | contig 47700 bp, 34 predicted proteins | sample 1672171 | NCBI WGS metagenome assembly OLQI01 (sample SAMEA3136655, study PRJEB25190) | human gut metagenome
CCAAGAGGATATATAGCTCCTTTTAGAGTTTACACAGAATTAATTACAGTCTCTATGCGTGGGCATTTTTTATTTCTCTATAGTTGTTTTATTATTTTCCTACACTTACAGTTGGAGTATCAGAAATTTTACCATCAGTAACACTCCAAGTAAATGTTAATTTATATGTGCCGGGTGTATTTCCTAAACCTGAATCTTTTAAGGTTGTTTTGCTTGCCTCAGCAATTGGAAGTTCTTTTTCTAAATCACTTAATCCTGCTTGTGTTCCTTTTGAGACAACCTCCTGTGTTGAAGAATATTCCGTTTTGCTTGTGCTGCTTCCAGTTAATACATCAGTAGAAGCTTGTGCATATGCAGCTCGGATGTTTGCAACAGTAACAGCATCTCTAGACTTTTCTAACTGACTGTTAAAAATCGGAATACTAATCGCAACCAGCACGGCCCCCATCGTTCAAATTTTCCCATAGTTGAACGAATTTACATGCTGTTTATATATGCCCCAAAACATATAAGAAGACATTCGCTGGATTAAAAAATGCGCCCTTTGACAAAAATATCCTGTCCAGTCAAATCTCTTTGCGAGTATGACGGATGCAGGATATTTTTGCTAAACCAGTAAAATTGTTAATACCTTTAATCGTGCTTGGTTTCCCTTATTGAAATTTAGAGCCTTCTTCAAACATGCCCTAGTTTCCGGTTACATGCATTCTTTTTTCAAGTTCTTTTTTTAATCTCTGAATTTCTAATTCTGCTGCATCAGAGCGCTCCTTTTCTGTATCAGCGCGTTCCTTTTCTATATCAGCGCGTTCTTTTTCCATATCAGCACGCTCTTTTTCTCTCTGCGTATTTCGTCTTTCAGCCTGAATGTCCATTTTTTCCATATTTTCAAATAGATAACCCATTCCACGACCTCCAATCTCGCCCATCATTTCTTTTACTTCGTCTACGAGCACATTCATCTTTATTAGTAAAGCCCACAAAATCTTTTTATAGATTTCTTTTATCGATTCCGGTGCATTGCTGTAAGCCAATATTTACGAGTTCATAGTAGCATGCCCGATTATAAAATACAATAAAGAACTGTTCGAAATGGCCTTCCGAATTTATGTTATATTGAGCTTAACCAAAAAACATATGAGGAGGCAGCCAATGAACCAGATTTTAACCTTTCAGTTAGCCAGTATTTCCCTAAATGCAGAAGTTCCGGAAAATAACGGCATTTCCGGAAATGGCCCAATTTCAGAAGCCTTTGAGGATCATGGACTTCTGAGGTTTTCACTAAGCAATCTGCCTGCGCAGGCAAGAGTAAATCTGTCCGTTATTCTGGCGGAAAAGCAATCTCTTATTAACAAAGCGATTCCTGGTTTTACCATGGAAGAGGACTCCATTTTGATTGGAAATGAGAACTTGTTTATCTATCCTGAGAAAGAAGAGGCATATTGCCAGTTCCTGGAGAAACTATTTCAGACTGCCCGTGCCCGCAAATGGGTAGTGCCTAATCGAAAAAATACCAGTTCCGGATCCGGTGAAAAATATCGTTTTCGAAACTGGCTGAACCAGCTTGGCCTAAAAGGTGCAAAATATGCCAACGTCCGAAAAATTCTTACTGAAAATTTATCTGGCAGCAGTGCATATTCCAGTGAGGAAAAGATGGAAGCTTACAATAAGAAGAGAAGGGAGGCCAGACAATATGAGCGAAATACAGAAGTTCAGTCTTTTGTCCCCTTATGAAAATCTTTTATCCATTTCAACAGCAGAAAATCCTTTATCTATTCCGGCAGCGGCAACCCTCTCATCCATTCCCACCGCGATATACTGCCGTGTTTCCACCCTTCACCCTCATCAGAAGGATTCCCTGGAAAATCAGATTCGTCATTATCAGGAATTTATGAAGAAAACTCCCAATTATATTTTGACAGGAATATATTATGATTTCGGAATTTCCGGCTATAAAGAGAACCGTCCTGGATTTTGCAAAATGCTGGAAGATGCACGGAAGGGCTGTTTTCAGCAGATTATTACCAAATCCATCACTCGTTTTGCCCGCAACACAGATACTGTGCTGAAAACTACCCGGGAGCTGAAAGAACTGGGGATTGATATATATTTTGAACTTCAGAAAATCCATACCCTGTCCCAGGAAGGAGAACTGCTGCTGACTCTTTACGCGGCATTTGCCCAGGCAGAAAGCGAAAATGCCAGATGGCTGACTAAGACGGCGATTCAGCAGAAGTACAGAAAGGGTCATCCTATGCGGCAGCTGCACCGCTGTCTTGGATATCAGAAAGACCAGGCGGGAAATCTGATTCCGGATAAAAATGCAGAACTTGTACGTCAGATTTTCCAGATGTCCGCTGACGGATGGAGTATCAGCCAGATCACGAAATATTTGAATGAAAACAAAATTACCACTCAGAATGACAGGACTTTCAGCCGTTCCACAGTAAGCCGGATTCTTCATAACAACGCCTATACGGGAGATTATATTTGCCAGAGATATTATGTAAACAATCAGCGAAAACTGGTACGAAACAAAGGGGAAAAGCAGATGTATTATATTAGGCACGATCATCCGGCAATCATTTCTGAAGAATTGTGGGAAACCGCACAGGAAAAGCTGGCAAAGAAGAGCGAAAGAAACAGGCAGGGGCTACCTTCTGATGAGATTGCTGTAACGAAAAAAGCCCAGGTTCTATATGCACCGGAGAAAAGAACCCTGAAAGAAACAATTTTGCAAAAACAAGAATCTGGATTTATCCCGGATAAACCGCCTTTAACTTTCGCCAATTATCCTTACAAAGACCGGATTTTCTGCAAATACTGTGGCTCCAGGCTGCGGCGGATTATTGCAAGGAACCACTCTGTCTGGTGGATCTGCAATGGTCTTAGCCGAAAAGGAAAAGCTTTTTGCAAAGGTGTCCGCATACCGGATGAAAAGCTTTCCCCGCTTCGGAACATCAGTTTTTCAGCATATATCGGAAAGGAGCTTATAGATGGAAAAGAAACTTACGGTTATTCCCCCAAGCCAGACGAATGGAAATGCTAAATCTGCCAGCAGTTCCCAATGCAGAGTGGCAGCTTATTGCAGGGTGTCTACCGAACAGGAAGAGCAGCTGGGCTCTTTTGCCAATCAGATCGCATATTACACGGATTATATTAATGAAAAAGAGGAATACCAGCTTGCCGGAATCTTTTCCGATGAGGGGATTTCCGGTACTGGTACGCGTAAAAGGGCTGGCTTTCGCAGTATGATCGCGGCCTGTGAGGCGGGAAAAGTAGATCTGGTGATCACCAAATCTATCAGCCGTTTTGCCAGAAATACCCGGGATTGTCTGCATTACGCAAGATATTTGAAGAGCCTTGGGATTCCGGTGATTTTCGAAAAAGAGGGGATTAACACGATGGAGTCGTCTGGTGAGCTTTTGTTTACCATTCTTTCCAGTCTGGCCCAGGAGGAATCACGAAATATTTCCGAAAACACCAGGTGGGGAATCCGTTCCAGGTTCCAGCAGGGAATCCCTCACATTAATGCCGCTTGTTTTCTGGGATACGATAAGGATGAGGCGGGGCATCTGGTGATAAATGTAGGGCAGGCGAAAGTGGTGCGGCGGATTTTTCGTGAGTTTCTGGAGGGGTGGCAGCCATCTGAAATAGCACGAATGCTGAATACCGAAAATGTTTCGGGCGTGCATGGAGAATCTCGTTGGGCTGCGGTTTCGGTCGTTCGCATCCTTCAAAATGAAAAGTACAAGGGAGATCTGCTTATGCAGAAGTATTATATCCGGGATTTTCTTACGAAAGAGCTGGAAAAGAACGATGGAAAACTGACCCAGTATTATGTGGAAAATGATCATGAAGCAATCATAGAGCGGGAAATATGGGACGCGGCACAGCTGGAAATCAACAGAATCAAAGAGTTTAAACGGAATCATCAGATCCGGGAGCTGGGAAGCAGCAGTCTGGAACCTTTTTATGGAAAAATTTTTTGTGGGTGCTGTGGTGGAAGGATGGTGAAGAAGAGCAGAAAAAGCGTGTGGCGCTGCATAAATTCCGGCAAAGAAAAGGGCGGATTTTGTAAAGCTAAGCCTGTTGAGGGGCATAAGATGGAAGAATATGTAAGCGCTGCCTGGGCACAGCTGGTATCCCAGAGAGAAAATCTTCTGCCAGGCTGGGAGAAAGATATTGCCCAGGGAAATGCCCTGGAGCGCTTACGTGCAGCACAGATGAAAGAACTGACCGAAAAGTATCCTGCCTGGTTCCAGGCGGCGAAGAAGACGAGAATGGTGATTAGGGAAATTATAATTGGGGGTGATAAGGGGTGTGAGATTTTGTTTATGGATGGCGTAAGGCTGGTGACGGATTAGAGCCTTTTTTGAAAAATCATTCCCGTTACCAGGGGAATAGGCTGTGAAGAAAGAAAGCGGAAGAATTTAGCAGATTTTCGAAAAGTACTTGTAAATCAAGAACTTCAATGTTATTATGATAAAAATCATATTTCTCATATAGTTCAAGGCATATCCGCCATCTGATTTATCTAATCACACATCAGAAATCCATGCTTTTTAACCCATTAACGAAGAAGAGCAGGAGTTCTGAATGAAAGGTATGTATGCTTAGCTTGTCTTTTCTGACTCCTGCAAAGAAAAGGAGGACCAGCCTATGGTAAACAGAAACTACAAGGACACGATATTCCGGATGCTATTTTCAGATCGAAAGAATCTGTTATCGCTTTATAATGCGATTAATGGAACATCCTATATGAATCCGGAAGACCTGGAGATTGTCACACTTGAGAATGCGATTTATATGGGAATGAAAAATGATCTGTCGTTTATTATTGACACCAATCTTTTCCTGTATGAGCATCAGTCAACATACACACCGAATATGCCCTTACGGGATCTTTTTTACATATCCGCTGAATACCAGAAGCTGGTGAATAAGAAGTCTTTATATTCATCAGCATTGCAGAAAATACCAGCACCGAACTTTATTGTATTTTATAATGGTACAGAGCGGAAAGAAGACAGATGGGAGAACCGTTTGTCAGAAGCATATGAGAATATATCCAGTGAACCGAAACTTGAACTTAAAGTAGTAACTTTGAATATCAATGAAGGCAGTAACAGGGAATTGATGGAACAGTGCCAGATACTAAGGGAATATGCAATATATGTAGCGCGGGTTCGTAAATATGCAAAATATATGCAACTGGAAACAGCTGTAAAAAAAGCTGTAGATGAATGTATTCAGGAGGAAATTCTGGAAGAATTTCTTCGGAAAAATAGAGCGGAGGTTATCGCAGTGAGTATATTTGAATATGACAAAGAAGAGGAAGAACGTAAACTGAGAAAAGCTGAGTTTGAGGCTGGTGAGCAAAGCGGAATACAAAAAGGAATACAAAAAGGAATACAAGAGGGAATACAGGAAGGAAAGGAATTGAAAACAAAAGAAATTGTCAATTCACTACTTCAGGATGGAATGGGCATTGAAAAGATTGCAGAACTGCTGAAAATTAGCAGAGAACATGTTTTGGAATTAGCAGGAATGAAAATGTCAAAATATGATGGCTTATAAGCCAATACGAAAAGGAATATCCAACGCAATTTTGGGCTTTTAACTATAAATTGCATTGGATATTCTTAATGTTTTCTTTGCACCCCATTCTACTTGTTAATTCCCCCATCAAGTGCTAAAATCAAAACAAATGAAGTTCTGCAATGGTCTAATAAATCTATCAATCTATCTCAGGAAGGAGCAAAAAATCTATGAAAAAGAATCACCACCTTCATCGGCTGGTTCGTCTTTGCCTCATCATTTCCCTGCTTCTGCTGTGCAGTACAAGCCAGGTATTTGCTGCAGCAAAGGTAAATCTGAAAAACACCAAAATCAAATTATCAGCCACCAAACTCACCTACAATCAAAAAGTCCAGCGCCCGAAGGTAAGCGTCACCTATAAGGGCAAAGTCCTGAAAGAGAAGAAAAACTATGTTCTGAAATATTCCAAGGGCTGCAAAAAGGTAGGCACCTATACTGTTCAGATTATTGGAAAAGGTGCTTATGCCGGCAAAGTGAAAAAGCAGTTTACCATTTTGCCTCCAAAGACCCAGGTAATGGGTGGTTATGTTGGAAAAAAGACTGCCAGTGTGGTAATAAAAAGGCAAACCGCTCAGACCAGCGGTTACCAGCTACGCTATGCCACAAATTCCAAACTAAAAAATGCGAAAACCATAACAGTCAAAGGAAACAAAAATAACACCGTTTCCCTCAATGGATTGAAAGCCGGAACTACATATTATATGCAGGTCCGTACCTACATGGCCATTAAAGGAAAGAAATATTATTCCAAATGGTCTTCCACAGAACATTGCAAAACAAGCGGAAAGTCAAAAGAAAATACTTCAAATACAACACCTACCCCTAAGCCGGTTCCGAAATTAACGCTCGAAGAGGGGAAAGCAAATATAACCCTGGAAAGCGGAAGGTATTATGAGATTGAAACTTCAAATGGAATCAAAGACATTAATATTTCTGATCCGGCTGTTGTATATTCCACAGATGAAGCTGAAGGCGGAAACAGCCACTTATTTGCGACGCTTGAGCCTGGGAAATGCGTGATTACCATCACGGATATTTATGGACAAAAAATTACTTCCACGGTTTCAGTTACCCAGAAGCTATACAATCCGCATACCGAGACTTCTTATGTAGTGACATCTGAAACCGTTGACAGCACCCTTCCTGTTCCAGCCATCAAGTCAATAGATTATGGTGACGGATGGGTGGATTTGAACTGCCCGGGAACTTTTTCACAGTCAGATCCTTATATTGGTTACGAAGGTTATCTTTCTTACAATGATAAGTTTGCATACAGTGTTCAGGATATGCGAACAATCGGTGAAGATGACGGGATAGGAAGTGTGAGTTTCTATTATTTAGACTCAGGCCGCAGTTATTATGCAAAAGTACGTTCTTACACTATCCGCAATAATGTAAAAGTCGTTGGACCGTGGAGTGAAATTCGTAAAGTAGATTTGCCAATATATGATACGAAAGGCACAACACCTGCTAAATATACCTATGAAATTTATGGTTTGGACAAGCAGAAAGCAGATATTTACACACAGTGTATCAAACCTCTTTTTATAAAAACAGACAATCAGGATTTGAATTCTTTTAGACTGATCTGTGATGGAGAAAGCCCGTTGATAAATGTATATTCGGGTGGAACAACGCACATATATGATGATATTCCTTATGAAAACGGCGATTCCGAGACAACTTCCTTGAAAAAAGTAAAAGGCGGTTATATCGGATATGTATATTTTGAAAAAGCAGGAACTTACAATATCGAATTCCGAGAATACTCCATGTCTGGTTACACGGTCGCAAAAACAGTGGCATTAAATGTTATGGATTATGACCAGGCTGAGAAAGCATGGATGACTGACATTATCAATAAAGTTACAACTTTCGATATGACTCCATTTGAAAAAATGGACGCTGTAAGTGATTATCTCACAGAGCCAGGTCGCTTCAAATATGTAACGGTACATGGAAATTATCTGGTATCTCTGGCAGCAGAGCCTAATACTCCATTTTTTGTATCTTATCGTTGGGATTCCTGCACATCACCGGCAGCCCTTTGTGATTTTGCAAAGTTAATCGGTGGTTTTGACGATATTCACAATTGTTATGGCGATTATCAGAGAGGTACTGAGGAATGGTCACGCTGGCATTATGTGGCTAAACTTACGATAGGAAGCGAAACACGAAATTACGCCGTATGCCCGATGAGCCCAACCGGTGAAGTCGGCGAAACACAGATGATTAACCTGACAGACCTTAGTAATATGAGGAAATTTGGGTGATTTCAATTTAAATAATCCTTTTACCGGGCAGGCCAGAAGTCATTTCTGGTCTGCTTTTCTGGTTGATTGCTTTTTGAAGTGCATTATTTCAAAAATATCCACTGGTTCCAGAACGATTTGCAACAGGTTTGTGGATTTTTGCAAAGAACGAATGAATTAAATCAAAAGTTAGTCTCTGCCGGACGTATTAATGATTTATTGCAGGCAAGTAATAATAAAAAGTATCGAAAAGAACTGATGGCAGAGTTGGGAATTGCATAAGGGTAAAATTGGGTGGCAGCCTTTGATAGCTGTCACTCTATTTAATTTCAGAAGAATTTCGATTGTTTAGGTAAACATAGTCTGTGTAGATGTTGAAAATTTTGAATATAACCCAAAAGAGGAAGGACTTCTGCACAGAGAGGAGACACGGCGAAATCTATTTGCAGTTGCGCAACATTTACGAAAATGAGGTATTATTTTAGCCAAAATGTAGGTAGACTTCGGTAGGTCTATGTGCTATCCTTAAAAAGTAAAAGTATGCTTTTTAGCAACAAATACATAAGAAAAAAGGGATGTTTATGAAAAGAAAAATAAAATCTGCCAAGGGATTTACGTTGGCAGAACTTTTAATCGTAGTTGCGATAATTGCTGTGTTGGTAGCAATCGGAATCCCCATTTTCACAAGTCAGCTTGAAAAAAGCCGCGAAGCCGTAGATCTCTCCGACGTCAGATCTGCGTATGCGGAGGTGATGATGGCCGCGATTACGGGGGATACGACGGCGTATTATACGAAGGATACGAATCAGACGATATATGATTCACAGAATAGTGTTTATACTATTACTGTAACACCATTGAAACAGAAGCAATCTGGCTGGCAGACCGCTGAGCCGATTACAATTGGAGGTGTGTCTTCTAAAGCAGGAGAGCCTTATTGGAAAGGACAGCCCGGACCAGATGGATACTGTATAGTTACATATCATCCAAAGGATGATTATGTTTCGTTTTATTGGAGTGGTGGAAATGACAGCAGCAACTCGACAGTAACGCCAACACCAACTCCGTGGATCCCAACAGTGACGCCAATTCCAACAGAAACGCCAGATGAACCTGCGATTAATATTCCTGATGGGGTAGATTTATCAATAAAAGAATATCCAGATCGCCCTCCGACTGTCAATGATTATATGAATATTACACGCGGTCAGGTTTATAAAAAAGGTCAGTTAATTTATATTGTAACGAATAGCGAGAGGTTTAATTATTACGATTATAAAGCTCCGGGAATGGAATATACGGATTATTTGTTTGTAAAACCTACAGGCCGAGTTATGGGACCTGAAAGCCAAGTTCTAAATGAGAAAGGAGAAAAAATACTTAAAGATCTTAAATCTGGGGATATATATGTAACAAAGGATGGAATCAAATACATGGTGGATTATGGAATTAATTCATCGCGTGGTGTTGCGCCTACAGAAAATGAAAGTGGGTGGGTAAGAATTATTGATAGTTATTAAGACAATTGAGACTGTAATTAATCCTGTGTAAACTCTAAAAGAGCTATATATCCTCTTGGATTGATGTTAAAATAAAAAGAACATTGGGGTCAGACTCGTCGCCCACAATATTATATTGATAATGGATTCCTTAAAGTTCAGTCATTTTTCACTTTGTGAAAGGAAAACTTTTCTTGGAAATTCTTTAACGGCGGTCAGTAAGATCGCCGTTTTTTCTAGGCAATCAGAGTTATTCGAGTGGGAGCTCTTCATCCAGTTCTGGGCGGGGAAAACTTGAAGCCAGATCAATTGAAAATTCGTCTGCCGTAGTATCATATTGCAGAGGTGTGTGACTCATCTGATCATACACCTCCCAAACCACCCTATTCCTGCCCCTTCTCCAGCAACCTCTTCAATCTCTCAATCTCCAGCAGCATACTTTGCTTTTCCGCCTCAATTTTGTCCGCCCGCGCTTTTTCACTATCAGCCCGTTCCTTTTCTTTTAAGGTATTTGCTCTTTCAGCCGCCTGTCCCTTTTGATAATTGGTCCTCATAGAGCTCTGCCAGTCCATCCAGTAGCGTTCCCTGGCTTCGCATTGTAATTTGATTTTTTCATCTTCAGATAGCTGGTGGAGGGTTACGACTGCCTTTTCAATTGCCTCTGACTTATCAGCCATTTCGAACGACTCCTTCCATGTTCGGTAATATACTTATAACATATTTTATATCATGGAACAAGCGAAAAATTCAGCTGTTTTATGATTGACAACACACCTCAACAAGTCGTATACTAAACTCACTTTCACTACAGATAATCTCACAGAAAAATCTGTGTCCGGTCATTCGACCAGGTAATTCAAATTTGTTAATTGTATTGGAAAATGGTAGATGTGTAAAATGGTAAATGGAAAATATACTAATACTTGAAAAATACAATTAAGTAGTGTATCATTATACTATAAAAAGTGCTTTGAAAGTATAATTTCTCTCAGATCATACACACAGCTATCATATTCAGAAGGGAGTGTGCATGAAGGAGGAGAACGCCACATCAATCGAGTTCTTTCGGGATTTCAGACGGGTTGCGGATCTGATCAATGGAGTCATATTTCATGGGAAACAGATTGTCAGGGAATGCGACTTGCAGGAACAGAATCCGGTACTGCATGATATTTCCAAAAAGGACAATAGAGTTTCGGCTGTAGAGAATACGCTGGATTTATCCGTGATGGTGACAGTGGGGAAAGCAAAGTTTCTGCTTATGCTCCAGGGGCAGACAATTGAGCATTATGTAATGCCAGTACGGGCATCACACGAGAGAGGAACTGAAGAAGCTGTTTACAGAAAAACCACTTCTGATTTTTGAAATGCGCCATTTTTCGAATGAAGAATGGTTTCAAACAGATTTGCGCCAGGTCTGTGGCTTTTTGAAAAGAACTAACGACAGGATGAAATTAAAAACATACATAGAAGAAAATCAGGAAGTTTTTTCCAATTTACCAGAAGATGCTTATGACTTTCTGACCGTAATGGCGGGAATTAGGAATTTGAGGCTGATCAAACAGGAAGTACAATCCAAAGGAGGTGGATTTGACATGTGTAAAGCGATTAAAGAGATGCTGCGAGTTAGCAGACAAGAAGGAGAACAGGAAGGACGATTGGAAGGACGGCAGGAAGGACGATTGGAAGGACGGCAGGAAGGGCGATTGGAAGGAAGACAGGAAGGACGATTGGAAGGTCAAGATGAAATGGCAACCTTGAGTGAGAAACTTATTTTGGCAGACCGTATCAGCGAGCTGTTAAAAGCAAGCACCGATCGGGAGTATCGAAATAAGTTACTGGCGGAGTTTGGTTTGGCGTGAGAATGGTGCTAAATCATGTGAATACATGATTTATGTGCATTGAGAAGCGGTTACTGGTCATGGGGTAAACAGATAACCTGAACTAAAATAATTTAAAATGTGGGACAGTGATTCATCTTGTGTTCTGTGATTTGTCATGCTACTATAAATCTGTAACTATCTTTTGATACAAGCTATAGCGGAAGCATATCAAACATAAAAACACATGGAGAGAAGAAAAATGCCAAAGAAAAAGAAGAGAATATTCGCAGTCCTTTTGTCAGCAATTCTGGTAGTTGCGCTCACCGGCTGCAGTAAGCTGGGTTCCATTATTAATGAAATTCATGGCTCGTTGATCGGAAACAATTATACTGTATATACCTATGATAATTATGGAAATCAGACCCTGAAAACCTCTGGAAAGAAAATCAGCATTACCGGAAATAAAATTGAAACCGTCAGCTATGACAGCGATGGAAGAGCAGTAACCGGCTATGATCTGTCTTCAGTAATCACCATTACCATTGATGGAAAAGAAATCGAAAGCTGCGGAGATACCTGTGTATTTGTGCAGAATGGACTGAAACCGGAGGTGGATTTTTCATTAGACGAGGTCAACAGTAACGGTGGGAACGGAATCACGGATAATGCAGCTCTGGCAAGGGTTTTGAACCGGTACAAAAATGATTTCGGCAAATCCAGGGTTGTGGTCATCAAATCCCAGCTTGGACAGCCTATCGCCGCATTTTCCGGAGACAATGTCTATTGGGAAATTCCGGACGATCTGCCGAAAATGACAAAGCTTATGGTCGATGGGAAGGCACTGTACATACACCGGGCGAACTACCAGATTATTGATAAAGACCTTCTTTAAAGATAAGTGCGTATTTAAGAAATCGGATGTTTTATAATGATAGAAAGTGAAAGATAAGAGGAGTTACAAATGGAACTTACAGAACCAGGGCTACGAGTGAAAAATGCAGAAAAAATGCAGCAATCCAAGAGGGCATCAGGGGAAGAAATACGACCAGCGGTATCTGTGATCATGCCCGTATATAATGGTGAGAAATACATCGCCCAGGCAGTGCAGTCTGTTTATGCGCAGAATATTCCACTGGAACTGATTGTCATTGATGACGGCTCTGTTGATGGAACCCGGGAAGTTCTCATTCCATGGGAAAACAGACCGGATTTTGTTTATATAAAAAATGAGCGAAATCTCGGTGCTGCCGGCTCCCGTAACCGTGGTGTGTCTGTTGCGAAAGGCAGATATGTGGCATTTCTGGATGCAGATGACTGGTGGGAAGAAGGAAAGCTGGCGGTACAGCTGGCCGCTCTTGAAATGACCGGTGATGTAATCTGCTCCACAGGACGTGATCTCATGAATCCGGACGGAACCTTTACAGGCAAGTATATTCCGGTTAAATCCAGGCTGGATTATCATGAGCTTCTGAAACATAACAGCATTAACTGTTCTTCCGTTCTGATTCTCCGTGGGGTGGCACTGGAATTTCCGATGGAGCATGATGACAGCCATGAGGATTATATCACCTGGCTGAAAGTCGTGCGAAAATACGGACATGCTACAGGAATCAATAAGCCCTATCTGAAATATCGCCTGTCTCAGGGCGGAAAGTCAAGAAACAAAGCCAAATCTGCCATCATGACCTATCAGGTGTACCGTTACGTTGGCTATGGGCCACTGAGAAGTGCCTGTTTCTTTTTGTCCTATGCACTTCACGGAATCTGGAAATATCGTTAAAGTATTAGAGCCTTTTTCAGACACGCTCTAGTGGGGCTCTCCCATTTTTCTGCGCCATTGCAGGGGAGAGCATCCTACCTGTTTTCTGAAATATCTGCTGAAATGGGAAAAATCTGAAAATCCGCACATCTGCGCAATCTGCTGGACAGTCAGTGCTTCATTTGTCAGCAGATTCTTTGCCTTATCCATACGAATCTGAAGCAAATCTGCATGAGGGGTACTCTGGAAAAATTTCTGATAGCAGGAATAGAATTGGCTTTTTTCCAGACTGACCTTTTTACAAAGCTCTGTGGTGTCCCATGGCTTAGCGTAGTTCGTGAGCATTTCCAGCCGAAGCTTTCGAAATGCAGAATAAAGATTGTCTCCTTCTGTTCCACTTCCATGTATCTGATGGCTTTTAAGTCCCCTTGCAATCGTAATCATAAGCTGCTGAAAGAGAGTATACTCGTATTCATCGGAAAATAAATCATTTGCTATATGTTCTTTGTGAAGGAGCCGGATGCAGGCATCGATCTCTTCACAGTTTCCCGGATAAAAAACAGTGTTAAGTGGGATTCCATACTGTTTTTTCAGATCTGCCTTACAGGAAAAATGAAGGTAGCTGTTCCGGAATCTGTGAACAGCCTTATAATGCTGCTCATATCCGGGAGCATAGAGGATACATGCATTTTCCTTGGAAATATTGAGCTTTTTGTCCAGATAAACCTTCATAGGTGTCTTAAAAAGCAAAAACAGATAGTCTCCGCTTCCATTGGGACGGTAGATCTGATCATAATCAGGGTTTGAATAGTTGTATTCGCAGAACTGAATGGAAAAATCCCTGTCTGCAGATTCGTGAAAATTCATGATCCGGACTCCTTTCACCATTTTTTTCACTGTAATCGTTATCGGAAAAAAAGTCAACTATATCGGAAGAAAAAAACTGGTAAAAAAATCGTATGCCATTAAAATAATAGATACATAAAGAGCAGAAAAATGCCATACAACTGGCATCATATAAGGAGGACACCATGAAAAAAGCACAGATCATCATCGATAAATATTTCCTCACCGGCAAGGTGGATAAGCGGATTTTCGGTTCTTTTATTGAACAGCTGGGACGTGCTGTTTATGAAGGAATCTATCAGGAGGGCAGCCCGCTGTCTGACGAGCAGGGCTTTCGTAAAGATACTCTGGAACTGGTAAGGGAGCTTCAGGTTCCGATTGTCCGTTATCCGGGAGGCAACTTTGTTTCCGGCTTTAAATGGGAAGACAGTGTTGGACCGAAGAATCTAAGACCTGCCAGACCGGAACTTGCCTGGGGTGTGATCGAGAACAATCACTTTGGCCTGGACGAGTTCGTGGACTGGGCGAAGAAAGCAGACACAGATATCATGATGGCAGTGAATCTTGGAACAAGAGGACCGGAGGAAGCCAGAAATCTTCTGGAATACTGTAATTTTAAGGGCGGTACCTATTACAGCGACATGCGCAAGACCAACGGTCATGCAGAGCCGCACAACATTAAAACCTGGTGTTTGGGAAATGAAATGGATGGTCCATGGCAGATGGGACATAAGACAGCGTATGAATATGGAAGAACAGCAGCAGAGACTTCCCGTATTATGAAAATGCTGGATCCGGAAATCGAGACTGTTGCCTGTGGAAGCTCTAATCTGATGATGCCGACATTTGGAGATTGGGAGTACACGGTTCTGGACGAGTGCTATGATCTGGTGGATTATATGTCCCTTCACCAGTATTACGGCAATGCTGCTGATGACACCCCTGATTTTCTTGCAAATTCCAAAGGGATGGATGACTTTATTTCCAGCGTAGTCAGCATCTGCGACGCTGTCCGTGCGAAAAAGCATGGCAAAAAGCGCATTAACCTTTCCTTTGATGAGTGGAATGTGTGGTATCACAGCAATGCAGCCGACGAGAAACTGAAAAAATGGGGACAGGCTCCACATCAGCTTGAGGATATTTATAATTTCGAAGATGCCCTTCTGGTTGGGAGCATGCTGATCACTTTACTTCGCCATGCAGACCGTGTGAAAATGGCATGCCTGGCACAGCTGGTAAATGTAATCGCGCCGATCATGACCTCCGATACAGGTGCATGGCGCCAGACTATCTTTTATCCATATATGTACACAAGCATTTTCGGAAGAGGAACTGTGTTGAATACACAGGTACTGGCTCCGGTATATGACAGCAGGAATTACTGTGATGTTTCGTATCTGGATTCTGTGTGCGTATGGAATGAGGAGAAAGATACTCTTACAATTTTTGCAGTGAATAAAAGTCTTGAGGAAGATCTGGAGGTAAGCTGCGATTTGCGCCAGTTTGAAGGCTATCAGGTGAAAGAACACATTGTACTTACTAATGACGATATGAAAGCTGTAAATACAGAAGCGGATCCCGAAAAGGTTGTGCCTGTGGAATCCGCTGCAAGCCGGATTGACGGCGGTAAATTAAGTACTGTGCTTGGAAAACACAGCTGGAATATGATCCGTCTTGCTAAGTAGTCCGGGATAAATATTTGCAGATGCTGTGTTAGAGCGCGTTTGAAAAATCATTCCTGCAATCTGCACCCCGCACATCCTGCAAATCGTTTTTGGGAAGCGTGCACATTGTTGTCATGAAATAAAAAAGTCAGAGATTTCATAACCTGCATGAATCATACTAAATCTCTGACTATATAATTACCAATGCTTCCTACTTCTGCAGATCCGCCTTAATCTGCGTAGTAGAAATCTCCGGTGTCCTCGGAAGGTACACCACGTCGCAGTAAGGCTTCAGAAAGTCAAACTTCCCTTCCCAATCGTCACCCATAACAAAGGTATCTACGTGGTATTCTTTAATATCACTTACCTTCTGCTCCCAGTTCTCCTCCGGAATTACCAGATCTACGTAGCGGATGGCTTCCAGCAGGGATTTTCTTTTTTCATAAGAGAAATAGCATTTTTTATGCTTCTCGTTCCAGTTAAATTCATCTGTAGATAAAGCTACGATCAGGTAGTCACCATAAGCTTTCGCCCTGCGCAGCAGATTAATGTGCCCATAGTGAAGTAAATCAAAGGTACCGTAAGTAATCACTCGTTTCATGAATTGTGTGCCTTTCATAAAGAAATCTGAAAATAGTCTTGCCGGAATGGTTCCAGGCGATTTACATAGAACTATTTTACCACAGTCCAGGTAGAAAGGAAACATAAGATTATTTATCGGGAGTATTGTGCATTGCGAAGCGCGTTACTGTGAATGGAGTGAACAGTAAACAAGAAGTAAACAGTTACCCTTTATCCATGTTGTAAAAGGTATGTTTTAATGTTAAGATGGAACAATAACAGTGCAGATGTGAGCGGTAACGTGAAAACATCTGCAGGCTGCCGGAAACGAAAAAAGGCAGCGGATGAATAAAAGGAAGAGGAAAATAAGTATGAATGTATTTGACATTCTGGGGCCGGTTATGATCGGACCGTCCAGCTCACATACTGCGGGAGCAGCCCGGATCGGTCTGATGACAAGGGCTCTTCTTGGAAAAACTCCGGTGAAAGCGCACATATTTTTGCATGGTTCCTTTGCGAAAACTTATAAGGGACACGGCACGGATAAGGCTCTTGTAGCGGGAATACTGGGAATGCAGACAGATGATGAGCGTATCCGCTTTTCACTTGATGTGGCGAAAAAGGAGGGACTGGAAATTCAGATTGAGACTGGTGAACTGGAGAATACGCACCCGAATACTGCGGAGATCACTTTGACTGCAGCAGACGGGGAAAAGGTGTCTCTTCGGGGCAGCAGTATTGGCGGGGGGAATATCCTGATCACCCGAGTGAATGGAATGGAGGTTGCTCTTACTGGGCAGAATCCTGCTTTGATCGTGCTTCACAAGGATGCACCAGGGACGATTGCTGCGGTTACAGAGCTGATGGCAGAGTACGGGGTGAATATCTGTAATTTCCACCTGGCGCGGGAGACCAAGGGCGGCGTAGCAGTAATGACAATCGAGAGCGACAGCCACTTTGCCCCGGAACTCAATGAGAAGATTAACCGGCTGGAGAATATATATTCCAGCACGATGTTAGAGCGTGTTTGAAGTTCCAGTCGACATACACATTGTCAAATGCGTCCCTTTTTGAAAAACTTCTCACCCCACTAAAAATACGGTAAAGGAGAATTCACTGTGGATCTAAACTACCACTCAATAGAATCCCTGCTGAAAGCAGCGAAGGAGAACAACTGTCGTCTGTCCGCTTTGGTTCTGGAGCAGCAGGCGGAGCAGATGGAACTGCCGAAGCAGGAAATATATAAAAAAATGAGGGAAAACTATCGGGTTATGGCATCCTGTATCCAGCCTGGCAGCGCCCCGGATCTGAAAAGCACAAGCGGCCTCACTGGTGGAGATGCCTATCGCATGCGCACTGCTGTAGAGCAAGGGAAAAATCTTACAGGTCCCCTTCTTGGAGGCGCCCTCTATCGTGCCCTTGCAGTATCAGAACTGAACGCTTCCATGGGAAGAATCGTAGCAGCGCCTACAGCAGGAAGCTGCGGCATTGTACCGGCAGCTGTACTCACCATGCAGGAGCAGTACCAGCTTACAGAAGAGGAATGCGTCATGTCCCTTTTCACAGCATCTGCAGTGGGAATGGTAATTGCCAATAATGCGTCACTTGCAGGAGCGCAGGGAGGTTGTCAGGCTGAGTGCGGTTCTGCATCTGCCATGGCAGCGGCGGCAATTGTGGAACTTGCCGGCGGCACACCTGATATGATCCAGTCGGCAGTAGCCACTGCCCTAAAAAATATTCTGGGTCTTGTATGTGACCCTGTTGCAGGGCTGGTTGAAATTCCATGCATTAAGAGAAATGCATCAGGCGTAGCTGGGGCATTTGTGGCAGCAGAACTGGCTCTGGCCGGAATCCGAAGTGCAATTCCGGCTGACGAGGTGATCTGGACTATGAAAAAGGTAGGAGATGTGATGCCCACTGCCCTTAAAGAAACAGCAGAGGGTGGCCTGGCGGCAACACCTACAGGGCGCAAACTGCACCAGCAGGTTTTTGGAGAAATGAAATAATACATTATTGCGGTTCATCAGTAACACAAAACCACAGGAAAATATTTCAAAACACGTTAAAATATTAAAAAGTTATTCCAAAAACCACAAAAATATGTTATCCTTTATTCATAAAACTGACATGTCTGAAAATAATTATGTCAAAGTATAAAGGTGGCTAAAATGAGCAAGAATACGAAGGAACAGGAAATTCCATATTCCTACCTTGTGGATAATATAAAAATATTTTTGATTTTTCTGGTGGTTTTTAATCATATCATTGCATTCCAGCTGGTTAAAGCAGATCAGGTTGTGCGTTTTGTGTGGTATGGAATTACCATATTTCATATGCCGGCGTTCATATTTATTTCCGGTTATCTGTCCAAGAAGCCTCAGGATGTGATGAAGAATGTTAAGAATTTATTGATTCCATATATTCTGGGTTATACACTTACCTGGGCAGCGCAGATCTGGCTGGGAAATAAAATGGATTATGAACTGCTCCGTCCTTCCGGAACCGTTATGTGGTATGTGCTTGCGTTGTTTGCATACCGTCTGACCATAGAAGCATTTGGAAAAATAAGGTTTATTGTACCTCTCAGCATTATTTTTGCGCTGTGGGCAGGAACCAGAATGGAATTCAGTACATTTTTATCAGCTTCAAGAATTGTGGTATTTTTCCCGTTTTTTGTGGCAGGATATTTATGGAAGAGTGAATACACCAAGGTGATCCGCAAATTTAAAGGCAAGATCGTGGTTGCACTTTTCGTGATCATTCTTCTGTTTGTGGCGACCAATTATATGATCGGAAATAATATTCCGGTAGACCTTTTCCGAGGCAATCATTCCTATCTTGCAAGTGGAATGGACAATGTGCAGGGAATGGTAGTCAGAGGAATGATGTATCTGATTTCCTTTACGGTTATTTTTGCATTGCTGGTGCTGATGCCAGATAAACGCCATCCATTTATTTTCCTGGGAAGAAACACAATGGGAATTTACTTTTTCCATTATCCCATCATGATTCTGATGAACGGACTTATGATCCTGAATATTCCGCAGCTGATGAATGTATGGGCGTTGTTTGGAGTGTCAGTTCTGTTTGTACTGATACTTGGAAGTCTTCCGGTGGACTGGGTCTATACCAATGTTATGGGACTGATCACCTTCATTCTTTTCAAACGTGAGAAGAAGGTTGAGGATGAAGGTCTGGAAGACGAATATGATAGTGAAGAGGAAGACCGGTTTGCAGTACTGGCTCAGCGAAGAATGGCTATCGAAGAGCTGGCTGCCACATGGGATACCTCCTTTGATGCAGAAGAGAAAGAAGATCATGAAGAAGGGCAGTCCTGACGGATTGTCTTTCTTTTCTTATTAAGAAAGAGACAGCAGTTCAGTAGTTTCACAGTAAAAAAAGAGTTATATTTTTGTTAAACCCGGGAATATTTTTTGTAAAGCAGATATTCTTTCATAATGACTTACTATGCAAACTGTGTTATACTAAATGTATTTATTAGTCCCGGACGGCAGCTGGTTCTGATTTGTTGCTGCTCAAGCTATGAACAGTAACCGGGGGAATGAAAGGGAGTATTTTACTGCAGAGTGAAGCTGACAGCAGGGGTTTTAAGGGGAAATACGATGAAAAAAGTAATCACTTACGGAACTTTTGACCTGTTCCACGAGGGACATTATAATATTTTAAAAAGAGCGAAAGCATTGGGCGATTATCTGATCGTGGGCGTGACCAGCGAGAGCTACGATATTGAGCGTGGTAAGCTGAACGTGCGGGACAGCCTTCTGAAAAGGATTGAGAATGTACGCCGTACCGGTTTTGCAGATGAGATCATCATCGAGGAGTACCAGGGGCAGAAGCTCAGCGATATCATCAAGTATAAGGTAGACCTTCTGGTACTTGGTTCTGACTGGCGCGGCAAATTTGACTACCTTAAGAATTACTGTGATGTTGTGTACCTGGAGCGTACCAAGAATATTTCCAGCACCAAGCTGCGCGGTGAGGGAACCACTTACACCGTGGGTGTAGTTACAGATAATGACCAGGATAATGGGATTGTGTGGGAGACAAAATATGTCAGCGGTCTTCATGTGGAGTGCGTTTTTTCTGAGAATGCAGAGGCAGCGGAGTCGTTTTGTGACAAATATGAATTGGATTCCTACTACAGCGTGGAGGCAGATAATGGGGAATGGCAGCAGGGATTTGACTGCTTTTTGTCCCAGGTAGACATAGTTTATATCAAAACCGAGCAGCCTAAGAGGGAGAAATACATCCGCAGATCCCTGGAACTTGGAAAATATGTGATAAGTGATGCGCCTATGACAGAGAATAAGGAGAAGCTGAAGGACCTGTTTGCACTTGCGGCAGCCCATCATGTACTCCTTGTGGAGAAAATAAATCTGGTGTATCTGCGGGCCTTTAACCAGCTTGTCTGGCAGACACACAGCGCCTTGGTGGGCGATATTGTGTGTGTGAAATGCTCTATTTCCCAGGACCATTTCGAAGGAGGAAGAAGTTTTTCCGAAACTGCAGTTCTGCCTTTGTGTGCTATTATCAAGATACTGGGCAGAAATTACCAGGAAGTGAATTCCAATGTGGTGAAGGACAGATCTGGAAACTGCATTTACGACATGATCACCATGAAATATCAGGATGCTCTTGCCACAATCGAGATTGGCACCACAGTAGATGTGGAGGATGAGTTTGTTGTGATCGGTACGAAAGGCCGTGTGACCATCCCGGGAGACTGGTGGAACACAGGATATTTTGAGGCAAAGATAGACGACAGCAAGGGACTGAAGCGGTACTGCTTTAACTTCGAAGGCAATGGCCTCCGTTACCTTTTGCAGGAGCTGCTTATTATGATCAGTGATGAGAGAACGGAATGTACCAGACTTTTTAATGAGGAATCAGAGACTCTGGCAGACATTCTGGAAATCATAAACCAGAGAGGATAACCAATGACAGAGAAACAGGAACATCTGCTGCAGCTTTTTCGTGAGCTGGATGAGATCTGTAAAAAGAATAATCTGAGATATGTGATGGCGGGAGGAACAGCCATCGGTGTTGTGCGAAACGAGGGATTTATTCCCTGGGATGATGATGTGGACATCTATATGCCCAGAGATGACTGGAACAAACTGGTGGAAATTTCCGGATCCGTGCTTCCGGAGCACCGCGCCCTTCAGTGTGTGGACGTAGACCGCAGCTATACCAATACTTTTCCAAGGTATGTTGCTACGGACAGCTGCGCTCTTCACAAGCATCAGATTATCGGCAGGGACAGTGCCGGTGAGATCATCGACGTGCTCACCCTGGATCCCATTCCCGCAGATGATAAGGAATATGAGAAATACAGAACTCATATGATGATCTACTCTGAGCTGGTAAATATGGTAGTTGTATATGGTGCCCGCTGGGAAATTCCGGTGACTGCCTATCTGCGCTGGCTTTTTTCCTATACATTTCTGGGGAAAGACCGCACATTGAAGAAACTGGAAAAGATCATGTATTCCTATAAGGAAGAGGATTGTCCGCGCTATGCAATGCGCTGGGGTGGCTGTCCGTTCCTTTTTGACAAGGACATGATGTTTCCTGTAAAATATATGAGCTTTGAAAATACAAAGGTAATGGTGCCGCACAGAATGAGTGACTATCTGATCTGGCATTACGGAGATGAATGGTCCTATATTCCGCCCCATGGGGAAAGAGAATCCCATGATGCGGTCACGGTAGAGGGAATTACCTATAAAGAGCTTCGGGATGATTATCTGCCGGGAATCCGCAAGGGCAGGCTTCGCAGAGATTCCATCTGGCGAAAGATCTATTCTCTTGCAGGTGCGAAGCGGAATCACCGCCTTCAGTATAAACGCAATCTTCTGCTGGCAAAAAGTACGGTGATGGATCTGGAGGCGCGCATTTCAGAAAGCAGATACAGCCTGAAGGAATTGGTAGAAAAGCGTGACTTTTTCCAATTAAATGAAATCTTTACAAAATATTACCAGGTTCAGCTGAGCTCTGCGTTTATCGGCAGGGAGGATTTTGGCGGAATCTATGCTTTTTATCATCCTGTTTTGCTGGAAGTCAGCGATGTGACTTTTTATGCAGCAATGCTGACGCTGGTTTATACAGAACGGATCGGGAAAGCATGGAGAATGCTGGTGGTGAAAGAGCAGACTGGTACATTCCCTTCTGAACTGGCCCAGTTGAAATCTGATATTGAACTGTTTCGAAGAGCAGTCTGCGATTATGAATTTAAGCGTTATCAGGAAGCAGAGGATACAATGGTGCCGCTGATGGAACGGTATCCGGAAGTGCCGGGATTTGTGAAATTTAAGAGCCGTTTTCTTATGGAACGCGCCCGCAATGGAATTGATATGGTGGAAGCGGAGCTTTATATTGATGAGGCGCTGCGGCTTTTCCCGGAGGACGGGTATTTCTTGAAGTACCAGGGAGAACTGCTCTGGATGAAGGGCAAATGTGCGGATGCTCTGGAAGTTTTTGCAGATGCCCGTGAGAAAACAAATAATGGAATTACCCAACTGGAGTTGGATAAGTTTTTGAATCCTTATGGCAGGGAGACGGTGAAGACTTGTCAGCAGCTTCTGGATGTTGGACAGAAGGATGGGGCGATGAAGCTTATGGCTTTGTGGTACAGACTTCTGCCGGAGAATCCTTCTGTGCGGGAATATTATTATCTGGCCCGCGCAAGTGTTGCGAAAAAGCGTTCTGAGGTGGAAGAACTGATCGGGGAAATTCTAAAGCGCATTGATGCAGAGCGTGCAGAGAGCCCAGGTGAGAACAATGACATCCAGATTTATAAGCGTGCACTGACAAAGGCATGGGAGCGCCTGGGCTATCCAGGTGAGCTGGCAAGGGTCCGCACAGATCTGGTTTACACCAGTGAGGCGGATGATCTGGAATGGCTGGCAGAACGTGCCAAGGACGGACAGATCCGCAAGGAAAAACGAGCCCAGGTGTACAAGGTAATTGGAGATGTGAGAAGAAAACAGGGACAGACGGAGGCTGCGTTCCAGAACTATCTGGAGGCACTGCGGCAGAATGGAAGCGGTTTTGTGCGAACGGAGCTTTCCAGAATATTTCTCACAGATATGTATGAAGGAAGCAAGAGAGCAGCTGTATATGCAAAAGCCGGAGATGCTTCTGAGTTTTTGAATCAGTGGCTTGGAAAGTATGGAAGTATAGAAGAGATACAGCAGCTTGTAAAAGAATGCTTGTGACACACATCTTGCAGAAAGCCTTTTTCAAACAGGCGATGGTAACAGTGTGATCACTATGAACAGACAGATGGGAGCAGACATAGCTTGAACAGAGAAATAAAAGAAGTTGTAAAGCTTCTGGCCGAAATAGATAAAATATGTAAAAGAGAAGGAATTCCTTATTATCTGGGACCACAGCTTACTTTGTGCTGTGTTACCGGGCAGGAGATCACCAGCCCTCATGCAGGTGTGGTCTATATGCGGACTGCGGATATGGAGCGCTTTCGTCTGGCTGTGGAGAAGGAGACTCCGGATGGCAGAATTGTAGAATCCATGAATAACAATAAGCGTTTTTATGGATTTTTCCTTCGCTATACAGATCTGGATACGTTGTGTTTCCGTCTGAATGAAGGCAGGAACTACAAATATCCGGGTATGGGAGTGGATATTCTGCCCTTGCGTGGAAAACAGCGTTCCAGACTTGCTCATTTGTGGACAAGAGCCCAGGAAGTGGGATGGAATGAGCTGGCTGATTATTATGGAGACCGAAAAGGCAGGAAAAAGGCAATCTGCCGTTTTGCCATGCGGCTTCGCCTGGTCACAGGACGCGCCCGTCTGGGAAAAAGCCTTTACCGCATGCTTTGTAAAAGGATGAATGTGGAGGATACCCAGGAATATGTAGTTCGCCTGAAGAAAAAGGCAGTGTATTTTCCAAGGGAAATTTTTGATGAGACAGAAACTGTGGTGATCGCTGGCAGGAAGTTTCCGGTGCCGGGAGATACTTATACGTATCTTCAGAAGTATTATGGGGAAGACTACCAGGAGAAGGTTCTGGATAATTATACAGTGAAGCTGTCGGAAATGGTCAGTGCCAGGATCCGATTCGAGGATTATTTTCAGGAAGTGGGAAGTCAGAAGAGCCTGATCCGGAAGCGCAGCCGTGCCCGACGGAAGCAGGGACATGCCAACCAGAAAAAGGAATATCTGAACTGGAGCTGGAATTATGTGAAATTCTGTGCATCCAAGATTGAACTGGAGAAATATTATCTGGATAACAAAGAGTATATTATAAATCTTTATAAGAATAAAGATTATCCGGCTTTGGAAAAAGTTTTTGTCCCATATACAAAGGCTATGGTGAAGAGCCTTAAGAATGACGAGGTGTTTATTCCGGATGAGGAGCTTCAGCATATTTATCTGGATATGTTGGGGGTAGCAGGAAGGACAAATCTGAAAAAAAAGGTGGAGAAATTCTGGAAATGAAAGTAACGGATTATATTGTTGAGTTTTTACAGAGAAAAGGGATTCATGATTTCTTTGGATACCAGGGAACCATGATCGCTCATCTGGTTGATTCTATAGAGAAAAATCCTCATACCAGAAGCCATTCCAGCTATCATGAGCAGGGAGCGGCTTTTGCAGCATGTGGATATGCCCAGGCGGGGGAACGGTGTGCATGTGCTTATGCGACCAGCGGCCCGGGTGCTGCGAATCTGATTTCAGGAATCGCAGATGCTTATTTTGATTCTCTTCCGGTTGTTTTTCTTACTGGTCAGCTGAATACTTATGAGTATTCCGGCATCCCGGGACTTCGGCAGCAGGGCTTTCAGGAGATTGATATTGTTGCCATGGCGAAGCCTGTGACCAAGTATGCAGTACAGATCCGGGAAGACGAGGATATTGTAAAAGAACTGAATAAAGCTTATCATATTGCGAATTCTGGTCGGAAGGGGCCGGTATTGATTGATCTTCCTATGAATATACAGCGGGGGGATGTAAAAAATCCGGTTTATGACATAAGTCTGGATGAGATGGGATTTGGTGCAGCTTGCGAGAGCAGCATGGAAGCAACTGCAAACAGCTGCGGAGCAGCAGGCGTGGACATGGCAATGAAGCCGGACGACAGTGGAGTGTTAGAGTCTGCAAAAACGGTAGACTGTGAAATATCAGCTTGCGCTGTTTCTGCAGCAGATGCAATCCGTAAAGCACTGGATAAAGCACAGCGTCCCGTAATCATGTTAGGACATGGAGTCAGCGACAAAGCAGTTCGCGACCAGTTATTTACTCTGGCACGTCAGTGGAAAATCCCAGTGATCACAAGCGTGTTGGAAATGTCAGCACTACCGTGGGACGACCCGCTGAACTTCGGATGCATCGGCGGTGCTTACGGACACCGTTACGCGAATATGATCGCCAATGCGAAAAGTGACTTGCTGATTTGTCTTGGCATTTCCCTTTGCACCCGTCAGATTGGTACGAAAGTTCATGAGTTCGCGAAAAATGCGAAAATCATCCGAGTAGATATTGATAACTATAATTTGCAGCGAAATATTCACGAAAATGGAATTGATGAAATGAAATTCTGTGCAGATGCTGCAGAGGTGATTCGGGCAATGGCAGAAAATGCGGAAAGTGCAGGGAGTGCAGAATCTGATGGTTCGACGGTTTATGATTTCAGTGAATGGCTGGCTGTGTGCGCCGATATAAAGAAATCTTTGCGCGCAGTAGATGATTCCATCCCAGAACGCTATCCGAATCGTATGATCGCAGATTTAAGCAACGCTCTTGCAGACACTTCCGCAGTAGCAGTTGACGTAGGACAGCATATGGTATGGAGCTACCAGTCCTTCCATAACCAGAAAGACCAGAAGCTTCTTTTCTCCGGCGGACACGGAGCAATGGGCTATGCTCTTCCAGCAGCAATCGGAGCTTATTACGCCACCGGAAAGCCAGTAGCCTGCATTTGCGGTGACGGCGCATTCCAGATGAACATTCAGGAACTGGAGTGGGTCAAGCGTGAGAATCTTCCTATTACCATGATGGTAATGAACAACCACGCCCTGGGAATGATCCGCCACCTCCAGCGCGACTACTTTGAGCAGGTCTATGCTGATACCTCAGAAGGCAGCGGCTTCTCGTCCTGCAACTTCGCAGAGGTAGCCAAAGCTTATGGAATCAGCAGTGCCTGTATGGAAGCCAATGAGGTTGTTGAAAAAGCGGCAGACTTTTTACATGGCACCGAAGCGCCGAAACTCCTTGAAATCCGCCTGGAGCCCGGCACCTTCGCTTATCCCAAGACCTGCCTGGGCGAACCCATCCACAACCAGCAGCCGTATATCCCGAAGGACGTCTACGACAGACTGATGGATTTATAAAAAATAAATTTATAAGAACCGGGCTATTTTCAATAACACATTGAAAGTATGACCTGGTTCTTGTTATCATAGAGAATAACGAAATTGTTATTTAGTTGATTAAAAGTTCTTCAATGCGGACGCATTTGGACAATGTGTATTACTCACTCGCCGGCGCAACGCTCCAGCGAACTAATCGCTAACTGCGACTAATGCGTTCGGGAGAGCCCTCACGCATAAGTCTCCGTAAGCGCTGGATTTCGCTTACGCTAAGAGCGCGCCTGAAATGGCTCGCTGGAGTAATACACATTGCCCAAATGCTGTGTGTCGGCTGAAACTGATGCTGTTTAGGAACTTTTAACAAGGAGGTGGTGGGAGTGATTGGTTTCCCGATACTTTCTTGGCAATGATAGATTAGGTAAAACTAATAAAGCTGCGAAGTATCAACCATCTAAATGGGATATCGAAGGCACATAAAATAATATGTCAAGTTTTTTACTTGTAAAACAGCCCTAAAAATGTGCAAATACTTCATCGAAATTGTAAAAGCCGCTAATTTCGGGCAAAATCCCTATAAACTTTCGTTTGCGATACAGTATAGGGAAACCAGTCACTCCCCCTCCCCACCTGTTGAAAGTTCCTATGTACAAATAAGTCCCAGCCAGTACACAGCATTCGGGCAATGGTGATTGCTCTAGCGAGCCATTTCAGGCGCGGTTTTAGCGTAGGCGAAATCCACTGCTTACGGAGACTTAATCGTGAAGGCTCTCCTGAACGATTTAGTCGCAGTTAGCAGTTAGTTCGCTGGAGCGTTGCGCCGGCGAGTGAGCAATCACCATTGTCCGAATGCGTCCGCCTTTAACAACTTTCAACACACTAAATAGTAATAAAATATACAGAAAAGAGGACACCCCATGAGCAAAGTAACCATAATCACCGGCGGTACATCTGGAATCGGAAGAGGGATTGCGGAGAAAATTCTGGAAAATTCTGCGTCGGACGATATTTTATATGTGAGCTATGGACATAACACGGAGCAGGCGGAGGAATTTCTTCATGCACAAACAGAGGAAAATCAGAAAAAAATCCGGTTGCTCCAGGCTGATATGTCATCCTATGATGAAATGATGAAATTTGTATCCCGGGTCAAAGAAGAAGCGAGCCATGTAGACTGGCTGATAAACAACGTAGGAATCAGCACCTATGCGAAATATGAAGACTACACCTTCAACGAATGGACCAAAATTGTGAATACCAACCTGTCTGTTCCGGTATTTCTGGTGAAAGAACTTCGCCCCATTATGAGCGAAGGCGGCAGTATTCTTTTTACAGGCTCCTACGCAGGACAGCAGGCTTATTCCTCATCCCTGGTGTATGGTGTCACCAAATCCGCCATTCATTTCCTTACCAAATCTCTGGTAAAAGAACTGGAACCAAAGCAGATCCGGGTCAATGCCATTGCCCCGGGATTTATTGAAACCAGCTGGCATAAGAACCGCACTCCGGAAAGCTATGAACGCATTAACCGTAAGATTGCACTTCACCGCTTTGGTGAGATCTCAGAAGTGGCAGATATGGCATACGAAGTTCTGAAAAATGGATACATGAATGGAAGCGTTGTAGACATTCATGGCGGATATGACTATTTCTAAAAAGAATCCTGTGATCTGATTCCAAATAAAAAATCTGCACCCGGATTATATTCGCGAAGTGATTAACAAAAACAAAATTCACAAATATAGTTCGGGATTTTTCTAAATATAAAATTTCTGGAATTAATTGATTTTAAGAAGATAGTGTGCTAAAGTATTTATAATGTTGTGCGAAAGCGAGGAGAAAACATTGCACAAAAGTGATGAAAAATACCAGGCTTACGTAAAAATCCTAGAGGAAGAACTGGTTCCTGCAATGGGATGTACCGAACCCATTGCCATTGCCTATGCAGGCGCAGTGGCGAGAAAAACTTTAGGTAATCTGCCGGAACAGCTGGATATTAAAGTAAGTGGAAATATTATCAAAAATGTAAAAAGCGTCATCGTTCCCAATACTGGCGGCATGAGGGGAATTGCAGCTGCTCTGTGCGCGGGTGTAATCGCAGGCGATGCGGAAGCGCTCCTTGAAGTAATTGCAAGAGTAACATCCGGTCAGAAGGAAGAAATCAAGTCCTACATGGATCAGGTGAAACCCAGGATCACTCCGGCATCCACCGGGCATGTATTTGAAATCGATCTGACCGTAACCAAAGGTACTGAAACGGCCCGTGTCCGCATTGTAGATACGCACACCAACATCATCCTTATTGAGAAAAACGGCCAGCCTGTTTTCCGGAAAGATGTCTGTTCAGGTAAGGAAGAGAAAAAGACCGACCATTCCATATTAAACATAGAAGACATTATCGACTTTGCCAATACTGTTGACACAGAAGATGTAAAGGAGGTTCTGGAGCGTCAGATCCGTTACAATACAGCCATTTCTGAGGAGGGACTTCGTGGAAACTATGGAGCGAATATCGGAAAAGTCCTTCTTCACACCTACGGCGACAATATTAAGATCCGTGCCAGAGCCAAGGCAGCAGCCGGTTCCGATGCCCGAATGAATGGCTGCGAGCTTCCTGTGGTGATCAACTCCGGAAGCGGCAATCAGGGCATGACTGCCAGCATTCCGGTCATTGAATTTGCCAGAGAGTTGCAGGTTTCCCATGACAAATTGCTTCGCGCCCTGGTGCTTTCCAATCTTGTAACCATTCATCTGAAGACGGGAATCGGAACTCTTTCTGCCTATTGCGGTGCAGTAAGTGCAGGCTGCGGAAGCGGTGCAGGAATTGCTTATCTCTACGGCGGCGATTATGAAGTAATTGCACATACAATCGTGAATTCCCTGGCAATTGTTTCCGGAATCATCTGTGACGGAGCGAAAGCCTCCTGCGCAGCCAAGATTTCAGCAGCAGTCGATGCCGGAATCATGGGCTATGAAATGTACATACAGGGACAGCAGTTCTATGGCGGTGATGGAATCGTTACCCACGGTGTGGAAAATACCATCCGGAACGTGGGACAGCTGGCGAAGGAAGGTATGTGCGAAACGGATAAAGAGATTATCCGGATTATGGTAGAGCGTGGTTGAAAAAGGCTTTCTGCAAGATGTGCGCCACAATTTGCGGGAGCTTGCGGAAATACTTTTTCAAACAGGTTCTAGGAAAAGGAGATGAAGGGAAAACACTATGAAGTGGAAATACATATTAAAAAGAATACTGATTGCCATTCCCACTTTTTTCGGAATTACCATATTGGCCTATTTTATTCTGAATATGGCGCCTGGTTCACCGCTGGATGCACTTCTGGCAGATCCGGGAATTACTCCGGCAGAGCTGGAACGTAAGAGAGTGGCACTTGGACTGGATCAGCCGGTGATCATTCAGTATTTTACCTGGCTGAAACAATTGCTTACGGGAAATCTGGGATTTTCCTACAGCACCCAGAGACCGGTGGCAGCGATGATACTGGAGCGTCTTCCGGCTACTGCGATTCTGGCAGCAAGCTCCATTGTACTGTCATTGATCGTATCCATTCCTCTTGGAATCTTTGCTGCCTCCAGGCCGAATTCAGGAAGAGATTACTTTTCCGGCGGTCTGTCTATGCTGATGATGGCGACTCCGAACTTCTTTGTAGGACTGGTATTTATTTATCTGTTCGCCATTGTGTTTAACATTCTTCCATCAGGAGGAATGTACAGCTCAAGCGGAGCTCATACATTCGGAGATCTGATGAAGCACATGATCCTGCCTTGTCTGGTCCTTTCCTTTCAGCAGATTGGAGGATGGGTAAGGCACATGCGAAGCAGTATGCTGGAAGTTATGCAGGACGACTACATTCGTACCGCCAAGTCCAAAGGTCTTACCAAATGGAAAGTGATCATGAAGCACGCCTTGAAAAATGCCCTTACACCGGTCGTTACAGTTGTGGGAATGTCCATTCCTTCTATTGTAGGCGGTGCAGTTGTAACCGAGCAGGTTTTCGGATGGCCGGGAATTGGTTCTCTTATGGTAACAGCAATCAACGGACGAGACTACCCGGTTATTATGGGAATCACGGTTATGATAGCGGCAGCGGTTCTTATTGCGAATATTCTCACTGATGTTGCATACGGAATTCTGGATCCGAGAATCAGCTATAAATAAGGGAGGATAGAAGACAGAAATGAAAAAACAGAAAAACGAAAATGTAAGCTATCTTTCCGAGGTACTTGATAAACTGAAAGAACACAAAATGGCTATGGTAGGTCTGGTGGTCCTGATCGTGGAAATCCTGATGGTGGTTTTTCTTCCCATGATCCTGAAACTGGATCCTTATACTTCAGATTACACTGCCTTTTCTGCAGCTCCGGGAGGAGCGCACATCCTTGGAACTGATGCTATCGGGCGTGATGTTTTTGCCCGTCTGATGTATGGCGGAAGAACCTCTCTGCTGGTTGGTTTTGTTTCCACACTGATCAGCTGCGCAATTGGAGTTCCTCTTGGCCTGGTTGCTGGTTATGCCAGAGGAAAGGCAGAAGCAGTTATTATGCGAATTGCAGATATTTTTATGTCTTTTCCATCAATTGTGCTGATCCTGGTGCTGGTTGCTGTTCTGGGACCGTCTGTCTGGTCTGTAACCTGTGTCATCGGTGTGCTCGGCTGGACACAGTTTGCCAGACTGATCTATGCAAATGTACTTTCCGTATCCGAGAAAGAATATGTAGAATCTGCAAGGGCAATTGGTACCTCCAATTTCAAGATCGTGACAAAGTATGTTCTTCCAAACTCTTTTGCCCCGATCCTGATCGCAATCACATTCCAGATGGCGAGTGCCATCCTTTCTGAATCATCGTTAAGCTTCCTTGGCATGGGTGTACAGCCGCCGGGAGCAAGCTGGGGAAATATGCTCTACGATGCGCAGTCCATTACTGTGCTTTCCCAGAAGCTGTGGATCTGGCTTCCGCCGGGACTTGCACTTCTGATCACGGTGTTAAGTATTAATTTTCTGGGCGACGGCATCCGCGATGCGCTGGATCCGAAAATCAAACTGTAATGTCTCAGGATCATGAAGGTCTTGATGCAAGACCGGACAGTCCGTTGACATAAGATTGGTTCCGGGAGTTTCCCGGACTGATTTGCTTCACAAAACCTGTCAGAGAAAAACATCCCTGACAAAAGAAAAAAGGAGGAGACCTATGAAATTCAACATGAAAAAGGCTGCAGCGCTCCTGCTTGCAGGAAGCATGGTAGCAGGTTATGCTGTTCCGGCTGCTGCTGAGGCAGAGGAAAAAGTTGTAACAGCTGCTATGGACCAGGCATGGGATACCATGATGCCGCTGAACACCACAAGCAACTACACCCGTTTTATCTGTGACCAGATTTATGACCGCCTGACACAGACAAACGCAGACGGTTCCATTGAGGGACGCCTTGCTGAGTCCTGGACTGTAAACGATGCCAGTGACGCAGTTACCTTTAAGCTTCATGAAGACGCAGTATGGTCTGATGGTGAGCCGGTTACAGCAGAGGACGTTGTATTCAGCTACCAGATGTATTCTGATCCGTCTGTAGAGGCAAAGAGCCGTTATCACCTGGAGTACATTGCCGGTGTGGATGATTCCGGAGCAGAGCTTTCCGAGGATTCTATCGAAGTAACTGCAGACAGCGATTATGAAGTAACCTTCAAATTAAAAGAGGCTATGTATCCTGATACATTCCTGCAGGATATCGACACTGTTTTCATCATCCCGAAACATATATTTGAAGGAAAAACAGCAGAAGAGATCAATGCTCCTGACCTTTGGGCAAATCCGGTAGGTTCCGGCCCATTCATCTATGACAGTGAGATCAATGGTGAGCGTATGGAGTTCACAAAGAACGAAAACTACTATCTTGGAACTCCAAATATTGACCGTCTGATCATCCGTGTAGTACCGTCTGCAAACGTTCTTTCCGGTCTTATGAACGGCGAGCTTGATTTGATCGGATTCGGTTCCGTACTGACTGATGACTGGGAAACAGCCAAGTCCCAGGATAACCTGGTAACAGAGTCTGTTCCTACCACTTCCTATACCACTCTGATCTTCAATACTCAGAAGGAATATCTTACTCAGGAAGTTCGCCAGGCACTGAATATGGCAATCAACCGTGACGTACTGGTAAATGGTCTTCTTATGGGAGAGGGAACTCCGATCATGACCCCGATCGCACCGGTAAGCCCATACTACAATGACAAAGTTCAGGTTCAGTACGATCCTGAAAAAGCAAAAGAGATGCTTGCAGAAGCAGGCTTCCCGGCTGGACAGACACTGAAATTTTTCATCTCCTCTGGAAGCAGCATTACCGAGAGATGTGCAGCCCTGATCGTACAGGATTTTGCAAATGTCGGTGTAAATGTAGAAATTGAGCAGATGGACTTTGCAACTCTGATGAGCCGTATGCTTGACGGCGAGCATGATCTTGGAATCATTGGTTCCGGCGGAACTCTTGACCCAAGTGAGAGCCGTGAAATGATCTATCCGGAAAGCTCCTGCAACTTCTGCCAGCTTCAGGATACAGAGCTTTCTGACCTGATCGACAAAGGAAACGCAGAGCTTACTTTTGAAGCAAGAAAACCATACTTCGATGAGTATCAGGAAAAGGTTGTAGAAAAAGCAGCTATGGGCTACTTATATACAAAGAACCTTCTTACCGCTTACAACAAGAGCATGAAGAACCTGAACGTTGCAGACTTTAATTGTCTGAACTGGTCTTCCTGGGAGTGGGATAAAGAGTAATAAAAATGGGAAACAGGACAAAAGCGGATAAAGCTTTTGATCCTGGAACCCGCCAAATATGAGAGAAAAGACTCTCATGTCTGGCGGATTTCAGGAGCTGTGAAAGAATCACAGTGAGTTAATTAAGAGAAAAAGGAGTACAGCTATGGCATCTTTACTTTCAGTAGAGAATTTACAGGTACAGTTTCAGACAAAAAAAGGCATTAACACAGCCGTTGACGGTGTAAGCTTTTCTGTAGAAAAAGGCAGGATCCTCGGAATTGTAGGAGAGTCCGGATGCGGAAAAAGTGTCACATCCATGTCTATCCTTCAGCTTCTTGGAAGCAACGCCCGGATTTCCGGCGGCAGCATCAAACTGGATGGAAAAGAACTGATAGGGCTTCCGGAGAAAGAGATGTGCAGGATCCGCGGAAATGATATTGCCATGATTTTTCAGGATCCAATGACTGCCCTGAATCCGACTCTGACTATTGGAACCCAGCTGATGGAACCAATTATGCTCCACCAGAACTGCGGTAAAAAAGAAGCCTGGACAAGAGCTGTGGACGTTCTGAAAAGAGTTGGGATCGCTGCTCCGGAGAAGCGGATGAAGGAATATCCGCATCAGCTTTCTGGCGGTATGCGCCAGCGAGTGATGATCGCCATGGCAGTATCCTGCGAGCCAAGACTTCTTATTGCAGATGAGCCTACCACAGCCCTGGACGTAACCATCCAGGCACAGATCCTGGAGCTGATGTGTGAGCTCAGGGAAAAAATGGGAACAGCCATTATGCTGATTACCCATGATATGGGGGTAGTAGCAGAGACCGCAGACGATGTGCTTGTTCTTTATGCAGGAAAAGCAGTAGAATACGGCAGCATTGAGGATATTTTTGAAAGACCGAAGCATCCTTACACACAGGGACTTTTGAACTCTATTCCCCGCCTTGATGAGGATGTAGAGCTGCTGAATACCATTGAGGGCACCGTTCCGGCACCGGACGCCATGCCTGCAGGCTGCAGATTTGCTCCCCGATGTCCTTACGGAAAAGACCGCTGCATGAAAGAAAAACCAGGCGTTTACCATGCTGGAAATTCTCTGGTAAGCTGCTTCAGATACGAGGGTGAGAAATAATGAGTGAGAACACAGGAATCTTATTGGAAACAAAGGATTTATCCAAATATTTTACGGCAAAAAAAGGGCTTCTGAACCGTAATCCATCTGTAGTAAAAGCAGTAGACCATGTAAGTCTTTCTGTGAGAAAGGGTGAGACACTGGGCCTGGTCGGAGAGTCCGGCTGCGGAAAATCCACTCTGGGAAGAACTATTCTCCGCCTGATCCCGGCAACAGAGGGCCAGGTTATGTACAATGGGGAAGACATCCTTACCTATGATAAGAAAAAAATGTGGGAAATGCGCCGGAAGCTGCAGATTATTTTCCAGGATCCATATAGCTCCCTGAATCCCAGAATGACCGTTTATGATCTGATCAGTGCCCCTCTTGAGGTGTATAAAGTGGGGACTAAGGAAGAACGCAGGGAAATGGTGGAAGAGATCCTTCAGGAGGTTGGACTGGATAAACAGTATCTGAATCGTTTTCCTCACGAGTTTTCAGGCGGTCAGAGGCAGCGAATCGGAATTGCAAGGGCACTGATCCTGAATCCGGAATTTGTTGTCTGTGATGAGGCAGTTTCCGCACTGGACGTATCTGTCCGCGCGCAGGTGCTGAATCTTATGAGAAATATGCAGCAGAAGAAAAATCTGACCTACCTGTTTATCTCCCATGACCTGAGTGTAGTCCGCCATATCAGTGACAGAATTGCAGTTATGTATCTTGGAAGTGTGGTTGAGGTTGCAGAAAAAGCCCAGCTTTATTCCAATCCGATGCACCCCTATACAAAAGCTCTTCTTTCTGCAATCCCGCTTCCAGATGTGAAGAAGAAACGTCAGCGTATCATTCTGGAGGGTGACGTGCCAAGTGCCTACAATCCACCGTCAGGATGCAAATTCCATACCCGCTGTCCCTATGCAACAGACCGCTGCAGGCAGGAAGCTCCTGTGCTTCAGGAGGTGGAAAAGGGGCATAAAGCAGCCTGCCACAGGGCTTTGGAGCTTGCCTGAAAATTTATTTCCTGCAATCTGCAGGCTCCGCAAATTGTGACGTACATTTTGTAGAAAGCCTTTTTAAACATGTTCTGGAGTCTGCTGAATAATTACATATCAGGAAGGATACTACCGGTTTCCAAAGAATTCCATTAAAGGGATATCTTCGGGAAACCGGTATTTTTTTAAGCTATTTTTGTTTAATTTGACGTTGTTTTCGTTGCTTTATTGAAAAATATTTCATTTTTTGCTAAATTATATATAAATATGGAGTATTCTGATTTTGTTTAGAAATACTCCAAAATTTCGAAAGGGGATGGAATGGTGGAAAACAGAAATAACAGGTTGCTGAATGCGAAATTAAACAAGTATATCGTTCCAGGTATTATGATGTCGCTGGCACTTCAGCTTGGAAACATTGTGGACACTATCTTTGTAAGTAATTTAATTGGTGTAGAAGCAATGTCCGCAGTCACAATGAGTCTTCCGGTTGAAACGATAGTTCAGCTTACCGGTTACTGTCTGGGTGTGGGAGGTTCCATAGCCGCAGGAAATATGCTTGGTAAACGTGACAAAGAAGGGGCTTCGAGATTGTTTTCGGCCACTTTTATTGTCACACTCGTGGTGGGACTGCTGTTTTCTCTTATTGCATTTCCTGCTGCAGGACCTATTGCCAGATTTCTGGTATCCGGAGACGGAGTTTTGACAACTTATACAAGAGACTATATCCGCATCAGCATGTTAGGTGCACCGGTAATCGGAATCGGTCTGATGATGGTAAACTACCTTGGGGTGGAAAACCATCCGGAGCTTGCTTCTGTTTATCTGATCGCAGCCAATGTGATAAATCTTGTGCTGGATTACATATTTCTTAGATTTACACCACTTGGAGTTACAGGTGCATCCTTATCAACGGTACTTGGCTTTCTTTTTGCCATGGTGGTTTTCCTTTTCTATATTCGCTCAGATAAGAGGAATATCAGTTTCGTGCGGCTGAATGCAAAGGATTTCGGAATCGTGAAGGAGGCAGTGATTACAGGTGTGCCCATGCTTGTTTTCATGGCAACCAATTTTGTAAAAGCCCTTGGCCTGAACACCATCATTATGAATCAGATCGGGGAAGACGGAATGGCAGTATTTACGGTCTGCGACAATGTTTTGCTGATCGTGGAAATGCTTACAGGCGGAATCATTGGCGTAATTCCTAATGTTGCAGGAATTCTTTTTGGAGAAAAAGACTATGTGGGAATCCGTGTCCTGTGCAAAAAAATGCTGAAATACAGCTACATCGTGCTGGCAGTCATATTCGTTCTGATCATGCTGTTTACAGAACAGATCACCATTATGTTCGGAGGCGGCGGAGAGCTGGGACGGGAGATGGTTCATGCACTGCGTATTTTTGCTTTATGTGTAGTGCCTTATCTCTGGAATAAATTTACCGTAAGCTATTATGAATCTATTGAAGAGACTGCAATTGCAAGCTTTGTTACCTTCCTTGAAAACGCAGTGGCAGTTCTTCCTGCAACATTTATAGGAATTTCTATCTGGAAACAGATTGATGGAATCGGTACAAATGGAATTGGTGCTGCATTTGTTGCCACAGAGATCATAACCTTGATCGCAGCCTGGATTTTCCGAAAGATCAAACACAAAAATTCTACTTTTTATATTGTTCCGGACCAAAATCCCGGAATCAATTTTGATTTTTCCATTAAGAGCACCATGGAAGAAGCTGGCGCGGTTAACAGAAAAATCCTGGAGTTCTGCAAGGAAAACGGTGTATCCGGAAACAGAGCCAATCTTGCTGCCGTGTGTGCAGAAGAAATGACTGTGAATATCATTAAATTTGGTGGAAAAACTTCCAACTGGATCGACATCAATCTTTGCCTGGAGGATGACATTTGCCAGTTAAGGATAAGAGACAACGGAGTGAATTTTAATCCGTTGGAATACAGCTATGACCATGAGGAGTTTGATATCCATGGAATTGAGCTGGTGAAAAAGATTTCAAAATCAATGGATTATATCCGCGCAATTGATATGAATAATACTATAATATCATTTTAGGAGGTGCAGGAAATGTCTGACATTAACGAAAAGAGCAATTTTGTTTTTGAATTTCAGCCTGTGACAAAGCTGTTTGAAGAGCAGGTGCGGCTTCATCCTGACAAATGTGCTGTAGCTTCCAGCAAGGAAAGCTTTACCTACGCACAGCTGAATGAAAGAGCAAACAGAATTGCGAATTCTCTTATTGAAAAAGGCGTTGGCTGTGAAAAAATCGTAGGTGTGGTACTGGAGCGCTGCTGTGACTTTTACGCAGTCCGTCAGGGTATTTTGAAGGCTGGTGGTGCATTTGCTGTCGCAGCCCCGGATTATCCCGATGACCGTGTGCAGTTCATTTTTGAAGATGCAGGAGTTCCCTTTATTATCACCACAAAGGAGATCCAGAAGGAGCGCCAGGAGCTGTTTTCCAGGCTTTCCTGTACGGTGCTTCTGCTTGAAGAACTGCTGGAAAACCCAAATGCCGGGAACCCGGATACCCAGATTAAGGAACATGATCTTTGCTACTGTATTTACACCTCCGGTTCCACGGGAAAACCAAAAGGTGTTATGATCGAGCATATCAACCTTGCCAATTTTGTAAATCCTAATCCAAAGAATGCGGAAACCTATGGCTATGTAAGCAGGGGAAGCGTTTCCCTTTCCATGGCAGCCATGACATTTGATGTTTCGGTACTGGAGGAATTTCTCCCTCTCACCAATGGAATGACTGCAGTGATCGCAAGCGATGACGAGATCCTGAATCCCATTATGCTTGGAGATTTAATTGTAAAAAATAAAGTGGATATTATGACCACAACTCCTACCTATCTTTCCAATATGATCGATCTGCCCCAGCTTCAGGAAGCAGCTGCCCAGATCAAGGTATTTGACGTAGGAGCAGAAGCATTCCCGCCTGCACTTTTTGACAAGATTCACGCAGTAAACCCGGATGCTTATATTATGAACGGCTATGGACCAACCGAGACTACCATCAGCTGTACCATGAAGGTGATCACCGACAGCAAAAACATTACCATCGGAGAGCCAAACGGCAATGTTCAGGTTTATGTGGTTGACAAAGAGAACAGGATCCTTCCGGACGGAGAGACCGGAGAGCTTGTAATTGCAGGTCTTGGAGTAGGTCGTGGCTACATCAATCTGCCGGAGAAAACAGCAGAAGTTTTCATCACTCTCAACGGAGAAAGAGCCTATAAAACAGGCGATCTTGCAAAGATCACTCCAGATGGCGAGATCGAATTTTTCGGAAGAATTGACAATCAGATCAAGCTTCGCGGTCTCAGAATCGAGCTTGGTGAGATCGAGGAGGTTGTTAACAGCTTCGAAGGAATTATCACCAGTATTACAGTACCGGTGGATAATAAATATCTTTGCTGCTACTTTATGGCAGACCGTGAGATCGATGTTGAAGCGCTTACCGCTTATGCGTCAGAATCCCTGGCTCATTACATGGTTCCGGATGTTTTCATCCAGCTGGAAAAAATGCCTTTAACCCAGAATGGCAAAATTGACAAAAAAGCATTGCCCAAGCCGGTGGCGCAACCCAGAAACCTGAAAGAGCCGGAAAATCCAATGCAGAAGAAGATTTTTGACATTGTGGCAAAAGTAGTAGAAAACGACTTCTTCGGAATCGACACCAGCTTTTATAAGGCCGGCCTTTCCTCCATCAGTGCAATGAAGCTCTGTGTTCTGATCTCAGAGGAATTTGGTGTTACCGTAAAAACAAGCGATATCCACGAAAACAATACCGTGGAGAAGCTGGAAAAATATGTCATGCTGGCGCCGAAGCTCAGAACCTACGAAAAGAGAGAGGTTTATCCTCTTACTGGTTCCCAGAAGGGTATTTTTGCAGAATGCAGCAAAAATCCTGAGAGTACCGTATACAATATCCCCTTCCTTTTTGAACTGGATCCAACAGTGGATACCCGGAAATTATCCGATGCAATTGCCAGAATGGTAAGCGCCCATTCCTACCTGCTCACACAGGTATATCTTGACGATAATGGGGAGATGGTACAGCGCCCTGGAAATGAGACATTTGTGCCGGAAGTGATCGAGACCACAAATGAGAAATTTGCCAGCCAGAAGGAAAGCCTTGTACGTCCGTTTAAGCTGGAAAAGGGACGTCTCCTTCGTGTGGCAATTTATGTGACAGAAGATAAGAAATACCTCTTTACTGATTTCCACCATATTATTGCTGACGGCAACTCCTATGATATCATTTTCGAGGATATCAATAAGGCCTATATGGGTGAAAAACTGGAAAAAGAGTCCTATACCGGATTTGATGCGGCCCTTGACGAAGAACAGCAGATGAAAGAGGGCAAATACAAAAAAGCTGAGAAATATTATGACAGTATTTTTGAAGGAATTGAAACGGAATCCCTCCCTATGCCAGACCTGAATGGAAAAGCTCCTGAAAAAGGTTATCTGGAGAAGACCATGGGTCTGAAAGAAGAGGCCATTCTTTCCTATTGCGAGAAGCTGGGTGTTACCCCGAATATTTTATTTACAGGTCTGTTCGGCATCCTTATGGCAAAATACTCCAATGCAGAGGACAGTCTGTTTTCTACTATTTATAATGGACGAAACGATTCCAGGCTTGAAAACACAGTCTGCATGCTGGTAAAAACCCTTCCTGTTTATTGCAAATTCGACCCGAAGACCACCGTACAGGCGTATATGGCAGAGCTTTCCGAGCAGATGCTGTCCTCCATGGCAAACGATATTTTCCCATTTTCCGATATTTGTGCAAAATACGGGCTGAATTCGGATCTTACCTTTGCATACCAGGCAGAGTTAAGCGACGATTATCCAATTGGAGACACCATTGCCAGAGGCCACGACCTTTCCCTGGATATGGCCAAAATGCCTCTGCTGATCCAGGTAAGAGAGTACAACCACACTTATGTGCTTACAGCAGAATACCGCAGCGACATGTACAGCCAGGCCTTTATTGACGGAATCCTGGATTCCTATGAAGCTGCCATGAGCTCCATGCTGAAAACAAAATATGTTTCTGAAATCTCTGTGATCTCTCAGAGTGGGGTAAACAAGATCGCAGAATTCAATCATACAGAAAACGAATTTGACAGAAGCAAAACCATTTCTGACATGTTCGCTGAATTGGCAGAGACCATTCCAGACCACACCGCAGTGGTATTTAAAGACCGGAAATATACATACAAAGAACTGGACGAGCTCAGCAACAGACTTGGAAAATATATTGCATCCCAGGGAATCGGCAGGGAGGATGTAGTCTCCATTCTGATCCCCCGCTGCGAATACATGGCCATCGCACCAATGGGCGTGATCAAAGCCGGTGCGGCATACCAGCCTCTTGACCCTACTTACCCGAAAGACCGCCTGATGTACATGCTGGAGGATTCTGCTGCTAAGCTTTTGATCGCAGACAGAGAGCTTCTGCCGCTGGTAGACGGCTATCAGGGACCTGTTTTATTTACAGATGAGATCCCACAGCTGGAAGAGCGTGATGTGGAACTTAAGAAGCCAGAGCTTCATGATCTGTTTATTTTACTGTACACTTCCGGCTCCACCGGCGTGCCGAAAGGCTGTATGCTGGAATATGGAAATATCACTGCATTCTGCCACTGGTACAAAAAGTATTACCAGGTAGATCACAGCTCCAAAATAGCAGCTTATGCGTCCTTTGGATTTGATGCTTCCATGATGGATATTTACGGTGCAATTGCAAACGGTGCAGAGCTTCACATTATTCCGGAAGAAATCCGTCTTGATTTTATTGCACTTCAGCGTTATTTTGAAGAGAATGGCGTTACCCATTCCTTTATGACTACACAGGTGGGAAGACAGTTTGCGATGGAAATGAGCTGCGAGAGTCTGCAATATCTTTCCATAGGTGGAGAGAAGCTTGTTCCTATGGAACCGCCGAAGGATTATAAATTCTTTAATGCGTATGGTCCTACAGAGTGCACAATTTTTACAACTGTATTTGAAGTGGATAAATATTATTCAAATATTCCAATCGGAAAAGCGCTTGATAATTTCAAGCTTTATATAGCCGATAAGTTTGGTCATCTGCTTCCATACGGTGCCTGCGGTGAACTGATGATCTCCGGATGGCAGGTTTCCAGAGGCTATCTGAATAAACCGGAGAAAACTTCGGAAGTTTATACGAAGAATATTTATGACGATGCAGAAGGTTATGAAGTTCTGTATCATTCCGGTGATGTTGCCAGATATCTTCCGGATGGAAACATCCAGATCATTGGAAGAAAAGACTCCCAGGTTAAGGTCAGAGGCTTTAGAATTGAGCTTTCCGAGGTTGAGGAGGTCATAAGAAGATACGAAGGCATAAAGGATGCAACCGTAGTGGCTTTTGACGATCCAAATGGCGGCGGAAAATATATTGCAGCTTATGTGGTATCTGACGGTCAGGTTGACATAAATAAGTTAAATGATTTCATCAAAGAAACCAAGCCTCCATACATGGTTCCGGCAGTTACCATGCAGATCGACAAGATTCCGCTGAACCAGAATCAGAAGGTAAACAAAAAAGCCCTTCCACTGCCAGAGCGAAAAGTGGAAGAAATCGTGAAACCGGAGAATGAGACTCAGCAGAAGCTGTTTGACTGTATTGCTGAGGTTCTTGGCTATACCGAATTCGGCATTACCACAGATATTTACGAGGCAGGACTGACCTCTATCACTGCTATTAAGCTGAATATCCTTATTTCCAAAGCTTTTGACATTGTGATAAAAACATCTGACATCAAGGATCACCCAACCATTCAGATGTTAGAGAGCTTTGTGAAGACTGCCGGAAAAGAAACCAAGAGGGAAATCCAGGAAAATTATCCTCTCACCAATACTCAGGAGGGAATTTTCATCGAGTGTACAGCCAATATGGGATCCACCATTTACAACATTCCATATCTTCTGAAGCTTGACAAAAAGGTTGACCTGGATAAGCTGGCAGAAGCAATTGACAGCACCGTTGCAGCTCATCCTTACCTGAAAACCCGTCTCTTTATGAGCGACGAAGGAGAAGTCCTTCAGAAACGTAATGATGCTTTCACTTATAAGACGCAGATTATAAATGGAATGAACCGGGAAACTCTGGTTCGTCCGTACATGCTGTTTAATGAACAGCTTTTCCGCTTTGAGATTCACAGAACCTGTGATGGAAATTATCTGTTCCTTGACATTCATCATATTGTTGCAGATGGTACCTCCCTGGGCATTATCCTGAACGACATTAACAGGGCTTACAGCGGAGAAAAGCTGGAAGTGGAAGAGTATACTTCCTATGATCTGGCCCTTGATAACAGGGATGCTCTGGCAAGTGATGCTTATAAGAATGCAGAGAACTACTATAAATCCGTTTTTGAAAATGCGGGCGGAAGCATCAACTTCTATCCAGACAAGAGCGGAGCAGCTCCAACCGCAGAGATGTATCATCGTGAGACCAGTGAGTTCTCCGTACAGGACGTGAAGGCATTCTGTAAGAAGCACGGAATTACAGAGAATGTATTCTTTATCTCTGCTTTTGGTATTACTCTTGGAAAATACAATTTCAGGAAGGATGCGGTATTTACCACTATTTACCACGGCAGAAACGATTCCAGACTTTCCGATACCGTGGGTATGCTGGTAAAGACTCTTCCCGTTTACTGTGATTTCTCAGGAAGCACTGCGGATTGCCTGAATGCTGTCCAGCAGCAGCTGATTAATTCCATGAACAACGATATTTATCCGTTCTCCCAGATCAGCCATGAGTTCAACATCAAGGCAGATGCCATGGTGATCTATCAGGGCGACAACTTCGCCTTTGATAATATCGGCGGGGAATATGCGCAGGAAGAACCTGTTCAGCTGAATGCGGCAAAGGCACCTGTTTCCATCAGTATTTCAATTGAGAGAAATAAGTTTGTCTTTGAGATTGAGTACAGAGGCGACATGTACAACGAGGAAACCATCAAATACCTTGCAGATAACCTGGAAACAACGGCAGATGGAATCCTGAGAGAATACGAGCCGGCAGACATCAGACTGATGTTTGAGGAAGAAACCAAAATGGAAGATGATCCTTCCCATGCCGGAAAGACCTTTGTAGACCTGTTCAGGGAAGCTGTTGCAAAATATCCGGACAGACCGGCGGTAAAAGACGGAATGGGCGAGCTTACCTATAAAGAACTGGACCATATGTCAGATTATGTTGCTCAGAAGCTTACGGAAAATGGCTTTGGCAGGGAAAAGGTTGCAGGTATTCTGTGCGGAAGAACAAAGGAATATGCCGTAGCTTATATCGGTGTTATGAAAGCCGGCGGTGCGTATGTTCCATTGGATCCGGAATATCCGCAGAGTAGAATTGAGTACATGCTGAAGGATTCCGAGGCAGAAAACCTGCTTGTAATAGACCGTTACCGCAGTCTGGTAGGCTTCTACGACCAGAATGTGATCAGCCTGGATGACGTGGCAGCAGAATCCAAAGACTTTGCATTTTCTGTAGAGCTCACAGCTCCGAAACCAGAGAACCTGGCTTATATGATCTACACATCCGGTTCCACCGGAAAACCAAAAGGTGTTATGCTTGAACAGCGGAACCTGCTGAACCTGATCGAGTATATCCTTATGACAAGAAAACTGACACCAGATGATATTGTGGCAGAGTTTGCAAGCTTCTGCTTCGATGCATCCGTGATCGACCTGTTTGCTCCGCTTACTGCAGGCGCAGTACTGTACATTTTGCCAGAGAGCATACGAAAAGATGCGGTTGCTGTTGGAAAATTCATAAAAGAAGAAAAAATTACCACAGCTACCTTCCCAACTCAGATGGGCGAGTTGGTTGCAGAGCTTCTTGACGATGCTCCGAGCCTGAAATTTGTCACCCTGGGTGGTGAGAAGTTCAAATATTACCGGGATAGAACTTACCAGATGATCAATGGCTACGGTCCAACGGAGAATACTGTTTCCTCCACAGAGTTCTGGGTTGACAAACAGTACGACAACATCCCGATCGGTAAGTCACAGCGGAATATCCGCAGCTACATTGTGGACGAAAATATGAAACGGCTTCCGGTAGGCGCTTCTGGTGAGCTTTGCCATGCCGGACGTCAGATTGCAAGAGGATATCACAATCTTCCTGAGAAGACGGCTTCCGTATTTGTGGAAAATCCGTTCTCCGTATGTGACGAGGACAAACGTCTTTACAGAACCGGTGATATGGTCCGCATGAAAGGTGACGGAAATATTGAATATATCGGAAGAATCGATTCCCAGGTAAAGATAAGAGGATATCGTATTGAACTTGGTGAGATCGAAGGAGCTCTTCTGAAGCACGATAAGGTGAAGAATGCTGCTGTTATAGTGATCGAAAAAGGCGGAAACAAATATATCACAGCTTATTATACTGGTGAAATCATTCCGGAAGATGAGCTGAAACTGTTCCTGAACCCGCTGATTCCGGATTACATGATGCCATCCTTCTTTGTCCATCTTGAGAAAATGCCGGTGACTCCTGGCGGAAAGATAGACAAAAAGGCGCTTCCGGTACCAGAAGTAACCACCACAGCAAGCACAGCCTATGTGGAGCCTGTTACCGCTGTCCAGATTAAACTTTGCGAGATATTTGAAAAAGCACTTGGCATTGAAAAAGTAGGAATTGAGGATAACTTCTTCGAACTTGGAGGCTCCTCACTTACTGCATCAAAAGTTGCTGTTATGTGCCTTTCCAAGAATATTTCCATTGTATATGCAGACATTTTCAAATATCCGACCATCCGTGAGCTTTCTGCAATCGTGGATAACAGTGAGGCATTTGAAAATCCGCAGAGTGAGAACGAATTCTCCAGCTACAATTATAACCGGATTCAGAGCGTGATCAGCGGAAATGTGGAAGAAAACGTAAACCAGGTGACAAAGGAAGAAATTGGTGATATCATGATCACAGGTGCAACCGGCTTCCTGGGAATTCATGTTCTGAAGGCTTACCTGGATAATTATGACGGTAAGGTTTACTGTCTGGTACGTAAGGGTAAATATGAGTCCATGGAGAAACGAATGATGCATATGTTGATGTATTACTTCGATAATCCGTGCCAGGAACTGTTTGGAGAGCGTATTATCTGTGTGGATGGCGATATTACCTCGAAAGAACAGGTGGAGAAATTTGCAGATTACAAATTTAACACCATTATTAACTGCGCAGCCTGCGTAAAGCATTTTGCAGCTGGTGATGTACTGGAGAAGATAAATGTACACGGAGTGGAAAATCTGATTGAATTCTGTAAAAATAGTGGACGCAGACTGATCCAGATTTCTACTGTTTCTGTTGCCGGAGAAGGTTCCGATGGTGTTCCGCCAATGTCCAGAGTCTTTAATGAAAACGATCTGTATATTGGACAGAACATCACAAATGAATATATCCGCACAAAATTCCTTGCAGAGAGAGCTGTACTGGAAGCTGTTTCCAGTGGGCTTGACGGAAAGGTTATCCGTGTAGGAAATCTGATGAGCCGAAATTCAGATGGTGAATTCCAGATCAACTTTATTACAAACGGATTCCTGCGAAGCCTGCGAGGATATGAGGCAGTCGGTAAATTCCCAATTGGGGCTATGCACGAAGTTACAGAATTTTCACCAATTGATTCTACTGCACTTGCAGTGTTGAGACTGGTGCAGACAGACCGGAGATTTACCGTATTCCACGCTTGCAACAGCCATCATATCTATATGGCGGATCTGATCTATGCAATGCGGAGCCATGGATTTGACATTGACATTGTAAGTGATGAAGAGTTTGAGGCTGCAGTAAAAGAATTTGCAAAGAACAGTGATGATTCGGATGTTGTTTCCGGACTGATCGCGTATACGGCTCATAATGAAAATGAGATCTATACCCTGGATTACAGCAACCGGTTTACAGCACAGGTTCTTTACAGACTGGATTACAAATGGCCGGTTACAGATGACAGATATCTGGAAAGCGCTATTGAGGCACTTGACAGACTTGCATTCTTTGACTAATTTACGCAACTTAAAGGAGGAAATTGTAATGGAAATTGTAAGTAAGACAGAGGGCAGCAAGGTAACTATGGAGATCACAGGATGGCTTGACACCCAGACTGCACCGCAGCTGGAAAAGGAGCTGTCAGCACTTGATCCTGGTACAACCAGCCTGGTATTTGACTTTGCAAACCTGGAATATATCTCTTCCGCCGGACTTCGTCTGGTAATCGCCGCTTATAAGAAGATGGCAGGCAAGGAAGGCTTCAGGATTGTAAATGTTTCTGATGAAGTGTACGATGTTTTCAGCCTTACCGGATTTGATCAGAAGATTAATATTGAGAAGAAATAAAGGCTGAATTCGTGCATGGCGAAGCGCATTGCATGTCACAGGCAACATTCCGCGAGGTGCTTTTTGGACAAAAAGTTCACAGAAAACTCGAGAATTGCTGCGTATTGCTGTAAGCGAAGTGAACAGCAACCTGTCTGGAGCAGGCCTGGGGAATCTACAGTTGCTACCCGGTGCTTTTTATAGTAAGAAATGATAAAATTATATAGAATCAATATCAATACTCTTGAGGATCCCTTGCAGAATGAAAGTCTTTTGGAACAAGTTGGACCAGAGAGAAGAAAGAAGGTCATCCGGTATCTTCAGCCGGATGACCGAAAAAGGAGTCTGGGCGCAGGAATTATGATCCGGAAGATCCTGAATGGGAACGGACTTTCCGAAAGCAGCCTGAAATATTCCGAAAATGGGAAGCCTGTGGCGGATCATCTCCATTTTAATATCTCCCATGCCGGAGACTATGTGGTGGGAGTGGTGTCGGATGATGAAGTGGGATGCGACATTGAGCGGAATGTCAATGCGCCTCTGGAAATTGCGGAGCATTATTTCCATTCGACAGAGCGGGAATATATAGAAGCTGCTTCTGACCCGGGCAAAGCTTTTTTTACACTTTGGACCTTAAAGGAAAGTTATATGAAAATGACAGGCAGGGGGATGAGCCTTCCGCTTGATTCTTTCGAGATCATTCGAAAAGATCAGGGCTTTGTTCTGGGAAAATCACCGAAAAGACCAGGCTTTTTCAGGACAATGGAATTTGAGAATTATATTTTCTCAGTGTGCATGGAAAGTGATTTTTCTTTGCCGCCCAAGGGCTTTACAGAGCTTCTATGACTGGAGCGTGTTTTTTGCTGTTATCCGGCATGGATTGGAGCTTATTTTTAGTCAAAAATCCTTAAGAATTATATGCAAAAGACTTGACGGATATGTCTGCTGTGTGGTAAACTGTACAAGCGACATGGAAGTTAGGTCTTTTTTTTATGCCGAAAAATGGTGGCGGATACACCGAAGAGGCTGGATTTAAGACCATGCAAATGAAAACACTGGAGGTGGAAGTTGTGCGCGTTAGGATTACATTAGCATG
>OLQI01000339.1_pt1 | contig 47346 bp, 68 predicted proteins | sample 1672171 | NCBI WGS metagenome assembly OLQI01 (sample SAMEA3136655, study PRJEB25190) | human gut metagenome
TGGAATCAGGTCTTGTAGAATCTGGTGACAACATTGTTATCGTTGCTGGTGTTCCTGTAGGTACAGGTGGTACAAACACTATGCGTATCCGCACAGTAAAATAAGATTTAAAGAAAAAGCCTATCATATCAAGGTTTTAACCTTGGTAGGTAGGCCTTTTTTTATTCTAAGGGGCAAGAAAGGGGCAAGTTATCAATGATTTCAACTACCTTATTTTTCATTTTGTTGGTGACGTGAGTATAAATCTTCATCGTTGTATCACTGTCATCATGCCCAACTCTATCCATGATAGCCTTTAACGGGACGCCATTCTCAGCTAGATAACTGACCAGCGTATGCCTGAAGATATGTGATGATATCGGCTTATTAATCGGTTTATCCAGTCGCTTGTTAGCAGCTTGAATAGAGTTGTTAAACGAGTTCCGCTGAAGTGGTACTCCCTTGTCAGTCACAAAAATATAATCCCTATCCATAGCCACCCAATCGTCTGAAAGCGACCTGTTTAGATCCCGAATCTGTATAGCTTCATCTAGTAATTCAATTTCACGTTTAGTTAACTTGTTGCTACGGTAGCCTGCTGGGGTCTTAGGCGGTTCTTTTTTAGCTCTCTTATAGCCCTGAACACTATCTAGAGTGCCAAAAATATCAAGATATCCATCCTCTTTTCTGTAGTTGCACGTTTCAAGGGCTACGGCTTCACCGATCCGAGCACCACTGACAAAGAGGAACTCAGCAAGGATGGCATTTCTATAAGTGCGTTTTTGCTTCCGTAATTCTGCCAGAAGTGGGAGTAATTCAGTGTCTATCTCTAGAAACTTATTCCTTATCTTGTCGTAATCTTCCATCGTTTGTTGTTTCTTGGGAAGTTTTGCTTGCCTTGCAGGATTGCTAGGAATATAACCAACGGTGCAAGCGTAATCGAAGGTCAGGTTTAATATAGATTTAATACGCTCAAGGATTGAACGTGGAACATCGGCATCGTTGATAAAGCGTTGGATATAGTGTGTATCAATGTTTGCTATTTTGACATCTACAGCGAAATTCTCTGCAACATATCTGACATTGCTGGTCATGGAACTAATCGAAGTCCTTCGAATGCCTTTCTTGTGAAATTCCCACCACTCGTTCAACACGTCGTTAAATGATGCGTCGGTAGTGTTTAAGTCAGCCATCTTCTGGGCTATCTTATCATCCAGTAAGCGTTGAGCTTCTTTCTTTGCTCGATTTGAGCCACTATTGAGTGTTACAGATACCCGTTTCCATTTCTCAGTGTAAGTGTCTTTGTATCTCTCAAAATATTTATATTTTCCGTTTGGTAATTGTTCTACCCACATTGTCATATCTCCTATTATTTGGTAAAATGGGTACAGAAAAAAGACTCATTGTTTTACCTGAGTTTTTGTTTCTGTGATTCATAAGCTCTATAATCTAACTTTGGCGAGGGAGATTATAGGGCTTTTTTTATTGTCTTATTTAACCTTGACTTTCATTTCTCCATTAAGTTTTTGACTTGCAATAGCACTGCCATCATCCGCTTTAATGTGAAACATTGGATAGCGCTCATAATTGACATTGTTAATTGCAGCCCAAACGTTAAATGCTTCATGTTCTTTGGCAAGCATGCCATCAGCGAATTTTTGTAAATCGGTTTTGTCATAGTATTTATAATCGACAGGTACCGACATATACAAAATGGTATCACGATTATAAAAACCGTATTGACTAATATCTACACCCTTTTCTGTCAAATCTTTTTGGAAGTACTCGATAAAGCTAGCCATTTGATCAGCGGTAACATCTTTAGGCCCATCTGAAGAACTTGATTCTTTAGTTTCGCTTTTAGATTCTTTTTCTTCGGAAGAACTTGATTCTTTTGAAGCCTTTTCCTCACGTTGTGGGTTAGACAAGTCTGAACTACTGCTGGTTTTAGTTTTGGCCTTAGTTTTGGCTTTCGACTTGGAAGAAGACGTTTGGACGGTCTTAACTGGTTCTGTTTTCGTTTCTGGAGCAATACCAGTTATTTCAAAGAACTTACCAAGAACAGCCATACCCAATATGACAACAACCCATTTTTGCCAACGCTTCAAATTTTTCCATTTACTCAACATTTTTCAGTCTCCTTTAGTTTTAAATATTCGTTTTTTACAAAAGTCTCATCACAAATAGTGGTGAGATTATATTTTTCCATGAAGCGGATATAGTTAAAATCGTCCAGGGATTCATTTTCGAGCAATCCACGAATCATATTCCTATTCGCTTGAGCCTCATACTTTTCCCGTAGACGCTCATAGTGTTTAGGGTCGTGTTCTAGGTGCCCTAATTCGTGCAGTAAGACCTTTAAACGTCTTTCGGTGGGTAAATCCCTATTGATGTAAACCACACGGTTAACGGGGTCTAGAAACCCATCTCGAGACCACTGGCTAGAGTCAAACTCACAAAGAGACACGTTGAATTGCTCAAGTAATTCTTTTTCAGGCATAGCTTCCTCGTATCGGTTTCTATAAAAAAACAAAAAGAGCCAATTCGACAAACGAACTGGCCCTTTTTAGACGTTTTGTTCCCTTACACTTGCGCACGCACAAGCCATAGGGCGCTGAACTTAATCAGTCTTCCACTAAAAATAGTTTACAAAATGTTTTACTTATTGTCAATGATTTTACAAAAAATAGTAAACATTTTAACCAGTTCTGGCGTTTTTGTGTAATCAGATGCATACCTTTGCATTCGGTCAATAAGATTTTGGATCTTTAAACCTTGATGATATTGAACCGCAGTGGAACAGTAGGCATTTGATAAGGCAATGAGTGAAAGAAGGTCATTCACTTTGCGGTATTGACGATATTTGAGAACGCCCTTTTGTCTAGCAAACGTATTAACTACGGCATTAACTCTATTCAATTTTTCGTCATCTCTGAATACATTTACCATCAGGACATTATTGTGAGCGCAAGCGTTTCTGAGATGTCTCGAGTTATCACCCAATGTCACAGCTTTTTGAAGAGAGTTGGGCCTATACTTATCAAAATAAAGTCCTACTAATTTTAACAAGCAGCCATAATCCATGTGCTCCATCAACGCCCAAATCGGGATATCAGACCCGCGTTTTAGAAACATATCCTTTTGATATCGAGATTGTCTGAACCGATTATAGGTGCTGTTATAGTATGTTGGGTAATTGACAGCGAATTCCTGAACAATTGTATAACCATCTTCATCAGGATTGTTAGTAATTAACCTAGATAACTCGACTTTTATAAAATGTTCAACATTAATAGCAATATCCAGAAGCGTGTCTCGCAAATACATATCAATTGTGGCTAGATCTACAAGATGCTGAAAATCAAGATGTTGATACTTCCCGTTTTTCTTTTTAAAATTTTTTCGAAAAGCAGAGACTTTATAGTAGTAGTTGTTCTTTTCTAAAAAAGTAATAGCTTTACCTTTCGACATAAGTTCAAAACTAACCCCATTGTTGTCAAGCAAAGTAACTAAATTTCTATAAGATTGTTTGGGTTTGCGAACCATCACACATCTCCCTTACTACTCATATAACCAGCGATAATGCCACGAATGGCACGCTTATCATCCTCGGTAAGAGGTTTCCCGTCGAACATCATTGCATTGTCGATGATGTTATCGATATCATTTGAAGCAGTATCTTTCACACTAGGTGTTACATTCAAGAATTGTTCTGTTGTCAAACCTAGAGCGCTAGCGAAATCATCCGCTTTATTCAGCGGGAACACCCGACTGCCAGAAAGATATCTTGATAAAGTCGATTTTGAAACCCCCGCTTTGTTAGCTAATTCAGACATCGACATAGAACTATTATCTAAATAGCTTTTTATTAGTGAAATAATTTCCTCGTTGTTTCTCATTCGCTTTTTCCTTTTATTTAATAGTAAATACATTATACAACAGTTCCCAAAAATAAACAATATGTTCCCGAAAATAAACTTTTTTTATATTTTTTTTATTTTCTTGTTGACAAATGGGAACACATTAGATATACTATAATTGTTCTAAGGAACAAGTAATAAAAATCAAAAGAACGGAGGTAATCTATGAAGGTTGATTTGCTTCGTGTGAAAGCTGAGCGAGTAGCAAAAGGTTATACACAGGCACAAATGGCTGAACGAATGGGTTTAGCCCGTGACCAGTATAATAAGAGAGAGAATGGAAAAATCTCATTTTCTGCTGACGAACTTATCACACTAGCTGACCTTTTGGGATACAGCAAAGACGAAATCGGTATTTTTTTTAAACAAACCGTTCCCGAAACGCAACAGTTTAATTAAAAAAAGAAAAGCACCGAACTCTTAGTTTTAAGCCTAATTAAAATTATGAAAGGAGCAAAAAATGAATGAACTAGAAAGAACAGCCCTCAATGAGATACTGAGGACTGTAACATATATTGCTGAGAAATTGGATGAAATTGAAAAAATTTTAGAACCACAAGCAGAGATTAAAGACGAGATCATTGGAGCTTTATCTGCTGGCAAAGGAATCGTTGATTATGGTATAGGCTCTGCAAAAGGTGCTGTTGGCCCAAGGGCGCTCAACAACGACGAACGTCTTGCTGTGGGTTTGCCAGCGAATGAGCTTATGACCGGGGATTTAGGTGTTTAACAAAAAATTTCAATTATCTTTTGAACGGCTGGTTTATTTTCACGCTCAACAGCATCATGCCATGCGTTTAAAAATAGTTCAAAATCGGGTATTCCATACAGATTTGCTAATTTAGGTAATTCTGTAAAGAGTGCCGGAAACTCTCTAAAAATAGGGAGTAGCAGTGTTGCTAAGTATCTATTTTTAGGGCGGTCTGTAGAATTTCGGATAAGATGAATGATTTCGTCGGATTGATATTTTACTAATCTTTTGTGATTGAAGACTTCAATATCAAGTAGGCTTTCTTGGCTGTATTGCAAATATGGCATACTCCTTGAATGTTTATCCCATATGTTTTGATTTGAATATTCTTCTAAAAAATAATGAGCTGTCATTTCACAAATCACTTCCTCGAACCAAAACATCGTCCGCTGCTTAGAACTGGCATTGATGTAAAAATGGCACAACTCATGAGCTACTTGGTAAACGTTTCTGGCATAGAGGTCTGAACCTTCGGTTGATAAAAAAATGATGTGATTATCTGCAAATGTCATCGGTGCATCGACGATTTCAGCATCAACAATATATAATTTCTTATCAACAATACCAGGGAAAATCTTATTTGCTATATGAGGTAGATTAAGCATTATGAGTGGGTGGACACTCTTAGAGACACCATAGAAATAAAACCAATCTTTAGCATTAGGTAATTGAAACCTAAACATAATTCTTCTCCAATCGTTTTTATTGTCTCTATTATACAAAACTTAGAAAGGAAAAGTAAATGCAAGAAATAACGTTATCTGACAATTTAGCTCAAATTGAATTAGAGATAACCCACCATAAGCAAATAGCTGGGCAATCAATCTGGGAAATAGGAAGACGGTTGAATCACGTTAAAGAAAACGACCTAACACACGGGCAATTTAGGGAATGGCACGAAAGCATCGGCATCGACAAAGATTTCGCTTATAAATCAATGAAGATTGTTGAAGAACTGCCAAATGTCGAAACGTTACGACATTTAGGGACAACCGCCCTACACCTTATCGCAACACTTCCAGAGGAAGAAAAACAAGAACAAATCGAAAAGATTGAGCAAGGCGACACACCAACGGTCAGAGAACTGCAAGAGGTCAAACGAAAACTAAAACTCAAAGACCAAGCACTAGAAGCGGTTAAAGGCGAGCTTGAACGTGCTAAAACAGTCAAACCGATTGAAAAGGTAATCGAAAAGGAAATCATCCCAGACGATTACAAGGCTACGCAAGAGCTGAATGAAAAGCTACTAGCAAAAAACAAAGAGCTTTCAGATAGCGAACAAGCGGCTAACGAGCGAGTGCAATTCATTGAATCACAACTCAAAGAGCTAATGAATCAACGTCAAGAGGTTGATGAAAAGTCAGCTAAATACGACGAATTGACAAGAGCTATCGAACAGTCGCAAGGGCAATTAGACAGCTACCAAAAGCAAGTATCTGCTTACCGTCACACCATCAACTTTTTGGAAAAAGGGAACAAGTTCCTTGCTAACTTTGGCGGTGTTGCATTTCTGGATATCAAACCAGCGTTAAGCAATCCGAAAGTTAGAACCGAGCTTGAAACTTTCCTAACAATGCTTAACAGTCTCAGTCGTAACGTTTCGGAGATATTGGAACAAGACGATGTAATTGAAGGAGAAATCTTATGACAAACGACATTATTGGTCAAAGTAAAGACCACGCAAGACAAGTATCACATCTAGCAGTTACTAGAAACATGCTAGATGCACTTGAAAATCATGAGGAGCGTATTGCTAACCTAGAAGACAACATGAGAGTGAACGCTGCACAAGAAATTAAACTAACTAACCTCGTAAACAGCAAGATTGTTGGATTGTTAGAAGGCAAGAAAAGCAAGGCTTACCGTGATAATCATATTCGTGCTAAAGCGTATCACGCCATCAACAAAGAAATCATTGACCGTTTCGGTGTGAGACGCAAAGAAATTCCTGCTAAAGAATTTAAGAATGCCGTTATCTTTATCGAAAATTGGGGCTTGAATGATCCAGAGCTAAAAAACGAGATTTTCACCACAAACCATCAAGGAAGTCTGTTTGAAGCGTAATTAGAGAGGTGTAGAAAGGAGACACTATGAATGAAATCAAAATCCGTGAAGATAAAGTGTCCTTGGACGGTCAAGAGTTAAAAACTCTTACGGAATTTGAAATAAAAAGCACAACCGAGGACGGCTATGCAGAAGTGAAATTAACCTTACTTGCTAAGTTGACCTGAAAGGAGCAAAAAAATGAATCACATTCACGATTTTATCGAGTTCATGCAAAAAGGCCGTCCAATCCCTGAATGGGACTTCACGACCTACATGTTCTTTACATTCTCAATGCTTGTCGGAGTTCTCATCTTGCTCCCTGTTCGATTCGAGAACTCTTTTGGAAAGAGACCAGAAGACACCAAAGATAGGGACGCTAACGAAGGACATTAAATTTCCAAATTGAGTATCAGACAGGACAATCAAGCAGTTTCTCAAAACGAGGAATCCAAAGATAGGCAAAGTGATGACAAAGCTATAAGTTATATCACCGTCTTTCTCAAACTTGAAAAAGAGCAGAATGTCATGGATATAGCTTAACGCTAACATCGAAATGAATAAAGCGATACCAATCACTAGGCATAGATACGTCCAATTGATGTCGGCCAGCCTAGTCAAGGCTGAATGGCTATCTGGTGTTATACAGTGGAATTCAATGTACAGCAACCCAACGAACATCAGAAAAGCAGATATTTCAGATTTATTCTTCATGTCAAAACCTCGTTTTTATTAACTATTATATCAAATGGAAAGGACTACCAATGGAAATCACCTACAAACCAGTCGGAGTTAACGAAACGGCTGAGTGGGGAGACTACGACCACCTAATGCAACGGTGGGAAGGCCTAGGAAAGTCAATGGCAAAGAACCTCATTCGAGAAATGAGGGATAACAAAGATTTTCAAAGATATGTGTTTAACCCCACACATAAACTGGTTTTTATCAACTATGAAGGCTTCAAATCCTTCATCGAATGGAAAACTAGAAACAGATTCAAATAACATCAATATCCCAACCGTAGCAGTGAGCTAACGAAGCAAAAAAATAATTATCCTTTTTTTAAACAATATCAACAAAAGGCCTACCAAGTGGCTAGCGGTAAGTACGTAAACATATCATTAACGATGACTCCTAAATTTAAATGCTTCGTTAGTTCGTTGGTGCGGTTGGGTAATAGAAGAAAGGAAATACAATGCAACATGAGGCCAACAAGATGGCCGTATTCACGGCAAATAACAAAAACCCCTAGCGACTTGCTAGAGGAATGGATTAAAGCTAGAGAAGCATTCTATGTCAGCGTTGAGCAAGAGCGCATATCTGCTTTAAAACGGTTGAATGAAGCTACTTATCGTGTCGAGAAAGTTGATCATTCAATTCAGCAACTCGGCTCTCGAGTTTAGAAATCTTTGCATTAAGCTTATCAACTTCTTGAAGCTTGAATGAAGTTTCAAGATCATCTGCTTGGGCTTTGAGTAATTCATCAACAAGTTTGACGATAGCATCAGAACCGCCCGCAAATTCGGTTAGTGCCTTGTCAGCTGCTTGTTTAAATGCATCGAATTGTTCGCTCATAATTCCACCTCCCTTCATTTGGGATAACTCAATTGTATCACGAAAGGAAATAAACAAATGAAACCATCAAAACTATTTAACTGGATTTGGTCAAAAAAACAACCGCAACAAGAATACTTCTTCGAGCCAGTATGGACACCACGAGAAATCAACGACCAGAAATATGAAGCACGTCAGAGACGTGAGCGTTATCTAGCCGCTAAGTATCTTAACGATAGATAGATCATCAATCTTTCAGCGTGCAGCCATGGCCCTGCCGTGGAGTGTAATTTATACCTTTCCCCAAAAAAATCTTTACTAAATTACTTTTTTCCTAATATTCCCATTTACAGTCTAACAAAACATTGAAATATTCTGCGGTGGGGCTATGGGTGCACGTTGAAGGCACTAAAAAAAGCACAGGTAAGGGCCTGTGCAAGAAATAACATCTATAAGGAGTATACCATGAAAACACTCAACACTCAAACAGTAGCTAAACCAGGATTCACAAAAAGCAAAGCATTCGGACTTTGCGGCACGCTCGCGCTTGCCACAGCTCTATCGATTGGAGCTGGTCAAGTATCAGCGGACGAAACAACACAACCAGTGGCAGATACTCAACCAGCGGTGTCTAATGTCTATACTGCTGACAATGCGGGCAACGTAACTGTTACACCGTCAGAATCAGCTCCAGTGGTCGCTACAGAAACACCAGTAGCACCAGTGGTGGAATCAGCACCCGTTACAGAACCAGTCGCAGAAACAGCGCCAGTTGCCCAACCAATGGCAGAAACAACTACACCAGTAGAAACACCTAATACCGTTGTCACCAAAGAAGGTACTGACATCCATGTAGAAAATCCTAACGTTGCTATCGACCAATCAAACGGTGACGGTAAGTATTCTGGCTTCACAGTCGAGTACAAGGATGTAAAATTTGCCGATGATATGCCTATTAATGAGGGGGATAAAGTCACATTTGACCTTCCAAAAGAAATCACTTTCCAAACTAACTATAGCTTCGATGTGACAAATCCTGACAATGCTGTAGTTGGTAAGGCTTCTACTGATGTAGCTAGTCAAACCGTGACTGCTGTATTCAATAATTATTTTGCTAGTCATCCATTGAACAAACAAATGTCTCTTAAATTAGATGCTAAGTGGACGGATGCGGTTGAATCTGGCAAGCCTGTGACAGTCAACTTCAACGGGACAGTTGTGACTGCCAATATTGGGAAAGAGCAAGAAATTGGCTCAGACGAATTAATCTCTAAATGGGGTAGCCAAGACAAGGATGACCCAACTGTGATTGACTGGACTATTCGTGTTAACTATGCACGCCGTGTCCTAAATTATGTAACGTTGATTGACACTATGTCAGATAACCAAAAACTAGTCGATGATTACTTTGTGATGAATTATGTTGATAGCGTTGAGCCTTGGACGGATAAAGGGTCAGCAATGGATTTAGTTAAGTCAATCAGCAAATCTGAGCATGGCTTTGAAATCAAAATGGATCGACTTGACCATATGATTTACTTGAACTATAAAACCAAACTGACAAATGCAGTTAAGGATAGCGTTAATCCAACCAATAAGGTTGAGTTAAAAGCTGAGTCGGATGGTGCTGTTTCATACAGTTATGTTCAACTCGTCGGTGGCCGTGGCGATGCATCAGGCGAAAACAAACCAGAGCCAACATTTGAAATTCCAAACGATGCGCCTAAATATGAACTCCCAGAGTGGCACGGCGGGACTACTCCATTTGATGCTCCTAAATACGATAAACCAGAGTGGAACGGCGGAACTGTACCGTTTGACGCTCCAGTGTACGATAAACCTTCAATCAATCTTGAAGATATCCCTATGATGCCACCAGCACCAATTCTTGAAAAACCTGAATTGGTTATCGAGATTCCAAGTGAACCAGTTAAACCAACTAAACCATCAGAAAACACTCCTAACAAGCCCGTAGACGCTCCGAAAGAAAAAGAGGCACAATCTGCCACAGTATCTTACAACCTCGATTCTGAGCCAAAAGAAGCACCAAATACACCCGTTTACGGTGGCACCCTTCCAAATACTGGTGAAAAAGAGGGCATCATGTCAACTCTTGGTCTAGCAGTTATCGCTGTTGGTATCGCAGGTTTGACATTGAGCTTTAAAAAATACAACGAAGGCGAAGGAGAATAATCATGAAAGAAAACAATAAACTAGTCGTATTTTACAGCGCTGAAAAAGATGCGTTCCTTGGAGACTACAAAGACAGAGGCAGTCTAGCATTCGAAGCGAGCTTCAGTGAAGATTTAAACAACGCTCTATCTATGCCGGTTGAACCATACGAAGAACAAAAAACCGAGCTTGACAAACTAGCCGAAGCGTTTGGGTGCGAAGTGCTTATCGTGGAAGCTGAATACAATGTAACTAAACTTGGCGGTTCGGACTTTGAACGCACAGAACGTAACGAAGTTACAAAAGACGAAATCAAAGTATTTTTTGAGAAAAATAATTAATTAGTTAATAGCAGTGGTGGGAGGGTAGGCATTAAAAAAGCACCCACAAAGTAGGTGCGTTCATCAAAACAATTTACTTAAATTATAACACAAAAGAAAAGGAGGAACAATTGGCAAACAGAAGAATGTTCAGTAAAGATGTTCTAATGACAGATGATTTTCTTGATTTACCTCCAACAACAAAGGTTTTGTATTTCTTCTTAAACCTAGAGGCAGACGATGACGGATTTGTCGCAAACCCCAGAACCGTTATGAGATTTATAGGCTCAACAAAAGACGATATGAAACTTTTGGTCGAGGGTAATTATGTGCTTTTGTTTGATACTGGAGTAGTGGTTATAACGGATTGGACGGAACACAACTCCATAAGAAAAGATAGAAAGAAAGCCACTAGATTCGTAGAGGAAATGCAACAAATAGCGCTAGTGGAAGGCAATAAATACAAGTGGTTATCAGACGTGCAACCAAGTGACAACCAAGTGACAACCAACCGTCACCCAAATGGGTGCATAGGAGAGGATAGGATAGGAGAGGATAGGATAGGTAAGGATAGGGGAGTAGAGGCAAGAGAAGAAAAACAACCAACCCCCACCACTCCTTTCAATCAAGATTTTGCAAATCTCTACAAATCTTTTGAGCAAGAAACAGGAAAAGCTCTATCACCATTACAAATGGAAGATTTGCAGTATATGCTAGAAGACTTTAACGCCGACGTCATCCTCGAAGCTCTAAAAGAAGCAGTAAGCCAAGGTAAGGCGAACTTTGCTTATATCAAAGCTATTCTAAACCGTTGGAAACAAGACAACTTAATGACGGTTGAACTCGTTAGGAATAGCAAGGCTAATCGCAAGAGCAAGAAGCAACAAAACAATGCAAATTCAGAGCCACAAATTAATGAAGAATGGGGCTTCTAGGACAGACGAAAACCCATTTTAGAAAAGAGGTAATACATGCTAACGCAAGCTGAAATTATCGCAAACACGAAAAGGCTAGACGGTAAGTGTCCAATTCATGGGTTACCTATGATGCAACTTAATATAGCCGTAAAAATCGCAGGGGAAGACGAACCACGCAAACCCTCACCAATTTGCCCTAAGTGTGCTCAAGAGCAAAGGGACAAGAAAGAAGAAGAGTTGGTGAAGGAGAGCTTAAAGAACAATCTTTACTTAAGAACTTATGATGTACTCATGAGAGACAGCACAATTCCTGAAGAGTTAAAATCAGCATCCTTTGACAATTTTATTGTTAAGACACCACAAGAAAAGCAGATGTTAGAGTTTGTCAAAGCGCAAACACAGAAATATCTTAATGGTTTCGAGGGGAACACGTTGCTAACTGGTACTACTGGAGTTGGTAAGACTCATTTAACTGTCGCTATGGCTAAAACACTGAATGAAACCTACAAAGATAAAGACAATCCCAAAAGCGTGCTATTTGTCAATCTCACAGAAATTCTAAGAAAAGTCCGAGAAAGCTTTAAGTTTGAAAGCAAAGAAAGTTATTATTCAAGGATGCTTATGGAAGCTGACTACTTATTTCTTGATGATTTAGGCGTTAAGCTTGGAAACTCAGGGCAATCCAAATCAGCATGGGAAGAAGAATTTATCTTTGATGTGTTAAGCCATCGAAAGAACACTATTATCACAACCAACCTAAGCAATAATGAAATAGCAAACCTTTACAGCGAGCGTGTCGCAAGTCGTGTTCGCACAGGACTAGAAGGGAATGTTTTCAGGGCAGTAGACATCGAAGATAAACGATACACGCTTAATCAACTAAAGGCGGAAGGATAGATTATGACGGAAAAAGAAGTAAAACTAAAGCTCTTTGAAGACTACGAGCGTATTCACGGCCTTGTATTCTCAAAAGAGCACAAACAGAAAATGATGGATGATTTAGATTTGTATTCGTTTATCGAGAAAATTAACGAATATATGTATTTTGCTAAGAAATCAACGCAGATTTTTGGAACACACTAAAACCCCTCTAATTTCGATTTTAAGGCGTGCAAGCTAACACCTAGTCTATTTATGCTAGGACACCATTAAAATCGCACTATACCCACTTAAAATGCGAAATAAGGGTATTCGAGAAAGGAATAATAACATGACAAACCAAATTCAAGAACACAAAGGCGATTTTTTAACGAATCCACAATTAATTACAGCTAACGTGGTTAGACAGTACCTTGACCCACAAGGAAAAGCAAACAATGAAGAACTAGCCTACTTTATTGCCACTTGCAAAGAGCGAAACTTAAATCCGTTCACTAAAGAGGTCTATTTCATCAAATACGGGAACAACCCCGCTCAGATTGTAGTATCAAAAGATGCCTTTATGAAACGTGCCGAACAAAACCCAAATTTTGACGGTTTTGAAGCCGGTGTAGTAGTAGAAACTGCCGAAGGTGAAACCAAGCATATCACTGGTACGATTCATGGCAAGAATGACACCCTTTTAGGCGGCTGGGCAAAGGTTTATCGTAAAGATCGTAGCTATCCTATTGAAACAGACGCTGACTTTAAAGCGTACAATACAGGCAAATCAATGTGGGCTAAAATGCCGGGGCTCATGATCCGAAAAGTAGCGCTAGTATCGGCAATGCGTGAAGCGTTTAGCGAAAACGTGGGCGGTCTATATACTGCTGACGAAATGGAGCAATCAGCACCTATTGATATCACTCCACAAGAAACGCAAGAAGAAGTGAAAGCTCGTAAGATGCAACAAATCGAGCAAATGCAGCAAGAAGAAACCGAGCGACAGCGTGAAGCAGAACTAGAACAAACCTATCAAGAAGCGCAAAGTCAAACCGAAGAACAAATTGAATTGCCGTTTACTTAAGAGAATAAGCCATGAAAGAAGCAGAAAAAATTAACACACTAGACAACATTGAAATCACATTTGAACCCGCAAAAGTTACGTTTAATGACTTTGAAGCCTTTGAAAAAGGAATCGAACAAGCCATAGCTCAGTATGGCACGTTTGACCTTGAAGTCAATTCAATTGAGGAAGTCAAAAAAGCTAGGACTGACTTGAACAAGTTGAGCAAGAGCTTGGAAGATAAGCGCAAGGGAATTAAGGGCGCTATTAATAAGCCTTACGCTGAATTTGAAAAAGCGTACAAAACACCTTACAGCAAACTAAAAGGCTTGATTGATGAACTTAAGAATCAGATTGATAGTTACGAGCAAAACCAAAAAGAACTCCGAAAAGATGCAGTTAGACAATGGTTTAAAGCGAAAGCTGAGGAAGGTAATCTCAATCCAGATGTCTTTGAGCAATACTTGGATGATTACAGCAAGGGTACTCAATTCAAGAAAGATACTTTTACACTCTTAAAGAAAACTGAGGGAGAGCTTGAAAAGATTGTCATTGACGAAATCAACAAGCAAAATCAGAAAGACCAAGACATGCTTGTTATCACTGGTCAATGCGCTAGTAATAACCTAGGGCCTGCCACTTACGTCAGAATGTACGAAAACGGGGCTTCACTAGCCGAAGTGTTGAATAGCATTAACCAAGATGTGGAAAGCGCTAGATTATTCAAAGAACAACAAGAAGCCAAAGCAAAAGCTGAAGCTGAACGACAAGCAGAGCTTGAACGTCAAGCGAAGGAAAATGCGCAAGCCCAAATCAAGGCGTATAACACCGAAACGGGCGAGATAATCGAAGACGGTATAAATAACCTCAGACAAGAAACAAGCACCGTACAAGCAAAACCAGAGGGTAATAACGTCAAATACGCTACGACAATTAAGTTTGTGTTCGACTTAGAGCAAGCTAAAGCATTTAAAGAGTGGTTGAATGCTCATGATATCGGGTTTGAAACTGTGGAAGGAATGAAGGAGGTAGAAGATGGAAATAACTAATAAAGGCTATATCAATTTTAACGACAAATATAACGACAAAGAGGCGAACTATTGCACAGCCTCCATGAGTTTCTATAACGGGAAGGATGAAGGAGGTAGCTATAAAAGCGGTTATATTGGCGTTATCGCTTTCGGTGAATTAGGAGATGCTCTTTTTAACAGCGTCGGGAAATTAGTAACAGTTTCCGGGTATTACCGGCTAAAAGAATATGGGGACAAAAAATACCCACAAGTGGTTATTACAGCTATCGACAACAACCAAGGAAACTATGGAAATCAAGGTAGCTACAATCAACAACCGCAACAACAAACGCCAAACTTTGGGCGTAATAACCAAATGCAAGGTAATCCGTTGGACATCAGTAGCGATGATTTACCCTTCTAAGGTGTTCTTATGGAAAGATTGATTTTAAAATTCGAGCTTGATAGAAAGCAAATGATCTCAGCGAATGACAGACTACACTTTCAGAAAAAGGCTAAAATCACAAAATTTCTAAGACAGCTAGCGTATTACGAAGGTCGAAACACCTTACTTGATTATTTTGGCTTGCCTTTTAACGAGAAAAAGCCTTGTAAGGTGATAGTTTGGATATTCGCCCCGACAAATCGAAAATATGACCCGCCAAACTGGTCACCAACTAGCAAGGCGCTTTTGGATGGTTTGACGGATGCAAACTTTTGGACGGATGATAATTACCACGTTATCAAATCAACAGATTTCAGACACGGTGGCAAGTCGGGAAACAAGAAATACAGAATTGAGCTTGAAATTGAGGAACTAGATGAAGGCGAAAGTTAAAGACAAACTGGTCGGTGTATACGCTCCAGGTAACTATGATCATACAAGCGTGTTAGATCAGACACAAGCATTTTCAAGGTGGTTTTGGTCTAATCGCAAGGATATGGAACTTATTAGCATTAAGCTAGGTATCGACATTAAGAAGCTCAATCGCATTCTGACGCTTGAGCAGTTACCGGATGAAGACTTGTTAAGGAAGATGGTCGAGTTATGAAATGGTTAAGGCGATTTATAGCAAAGAATCCAGCAAAGGTTTTCAGAGAAGGACCGGAACCGATAACAATGGGGGGTAGAAATATGAAACGGAAAGTAAAGATATTTAGCGACAGTGACACAGATAATGGTTTGGATAAAACAATAAACAAGTGGGTTGAAGAAAACGGTGTTGAATTACTAGATGTCAGAGTTACTTATGACCAAAATAAGGAATACGGCTTCATGGTAGCTACTGCCACAGTAATCTATACAGATAGAACAGAGAGGAAATGAGTCGTGACAGAAATTAGATTACAAAATCCATATATGGACGAAACTATCAAGGTTAAAGAGAATTACAAACTTATTCGTGACATGCTGGAATGGCTTGGGCAAGGAAATATAGATTATCTTCAATTGCAGCAGATTGAGCCAGAAGAAAGGATGATTACTATTAGTCCTAAGAATTTTGCAAAGATTGATTATTACGAAGTAGAGGAAGCAGAAGATGAAATATAAAGTAATCGTCTATTACGACGATACTGAAGACAGTGAGCATGTCTTCAGTAATAAGAATGAAGCGATTAATGAAATGCACAGATTGAAATTGAAATATCGCAATGCACGAAAATATAAGGTGGAAATGGTGGAAGTTAGCAATGGCTAAATTTATTAGAGTCACAAACATTGATCAAGGAATTGACATAGACACAATTTTAAATGTCGATGATATCGGACACATCTCTATTGGGCCTAACATCATTTTCGTAAAAACGCCGTTCGCAGATGGGACAAATCGGATTTATGTAAGGCCCAAAGAAATTGAGAAGTTGGAAAAGATTTTGCTAGAGGGAGAAAACAATGGATAGACAAGAAGCAGTACAGAAATTAGCAACAGCGGGACGCCTTTCAATAGCCCACGCCGAGGACTTATATGATTCGTTCTTTCCTAAACCAGTCGTACCACAGTGCGTGGCGGATTGGTATGAGGAACATAAGAATGACTTAAATGATGATATTTGGGCATATCTTACAAGCTGGGCTGATACGAAATGGGACGAGTTCAAATACTGGATGTACCATACTGGCAGGAACAAAGCCATCACTACCCTCGCAAACATGCACCAGTTCGGCTACGAGGTCGAGAAAGAGCCTAAATACGAGGTTAGAATCAAGGGGATTGACTATAAATATTGTGTATTAAAAAATGGCGATTATTGGTATTTTGGTGAAGATTGGGTGGATAAGAAGATTAAAACGCAATCGTTTACCCGCAAAGAGCTAGAAGAAGCTGGTTTTGGCTGGGTGTTTGATTGCCCAGGCGTTGAAGTGAAAGAGGTGGAGTGATGAAGATTAAAAATTATAAATACACTACTAACGAAATTAGCTACACTGCATGTTACGACGTTTTGGAAGCAGAAATAACTCACGAGCGTACAGAGTATGGCGTTCGCACCACGGATATTGAAGACTTTCTAGAAAAAGTGTCTATATACAGTCCCGAAGATGCAGACGCAATCGAATGTTTCGTAGATTTTCAAAACAACTTATTACTCGAAGATGTCGAGTTTGAAATCGAGAGTGCGGAGGTGGACGATGAATAATCTAATCAATAAAATCAACCATTGGGCAGACGAACGCAACTTAAAGCAGGCTGACCCTAAAATACAGTGGATGCGTGTGACTGAGGAAGTTGGAGAGATTCGAGACGTACTCTTGAAACCGACGAAATTCACGGAACCACAAGCAGCGTTGAAAGATGCAATCGGTGACACGCTAGTAACGATTATCGTACTAGCACATCAGTTAGACCTTGATGTAACTGAGTGTCTCGGTATTGCTTACGAGGAAATTAAGAATAGAAATGGGAAAATGATTAATGGCACATTCGTCAAGGAGGAAGATCTTTGAAAATGATTGTCTGGGCGTTATTTGACAGTGGGAACGGATCATATACCAAGGGTGTTAAGAAGCTGGACAAAGATATTGAAATCTATCCAATAGGTATTGATATTGAAAATAAAAACCATCATTTTATCAATCTGAATTTAGCTGATTATAGCCGTTTGTTTGGAGATAACACCCTATTCGACACATTGGATAAATTGCCTAAGCCTGACTTGATTATTGCTAGTCCACCGTGTGAAAGTTGGTCTAACGCTAGTGCTATGGATAGAGGAAATGCTTGTTGGAAACAAGAGCAAGGCGACTCTTTATTTCAACCACAAGAACCCTTGTCGACATTTACCGTTCGTGATCATAAGGATTATGACAGATATCAATATTATCCAAATAAACAGCTTATGAAACGCATTAACGGGGAATTGTGTGTATTTAACACCGTTGAAATCATTAAACGATATAAACCAAAATATTGGATCATAGAGAACCCTGCTCATGGCAGAATTTGGCAATACATCGAGAGAGTGCTAGGTTTCGAAATTCCGTTTGAGAATCACACAAGATACAACAATTATGACGATTATCCGATTTCTAAACCGACTCGATTTTCTGGAAACATTGAGTTGAAACTAAAAAATGAAAAGAAATCAAATGACATCAAATTTCAAGAATGGACAAAATCATACAATGAGAGGTCGAACATCCCGCAAAGTTTGGTTTGTGAGATTTTCGAAAAAGTATATAAGGAGTTTATGAGTGAAACATAAAGATTTAACGATAGCCACAATCATACTACTAGTATCACTAGCTATCAACATGCTGTCAGTCTACTACGTTCTGACAGTCCCACGTAGGGTAGAGACAGTGACTATCCATCGTGTAGATAACGTGGGCGCAGAGATGCACGGCAAGGTGACTGGAAAATCAATGGTCGGTAAACTATACACTATTGATTGCGGGGCTTACGGCAAGTTCCTTGTCAGCAAGGAACAGTATGACCAAGCGAATGTTGGGGATGACATCCCTAGCTATTTGAAGGAGAGAGGGCAATGATTCCAAGATATAGAGCATGGCTTAAAGAAGATAAAGAAATGATAGATGTTGAAGAAATTCATTTCTATCATGGCGAGTTTGATTTCATCGGAGACGCTATCACTTGGATGTGCAAGAGCAATGATTGTGTTTTAATGCAGTCAACTGGACTGACTGATAAAAATGGCAAAGAAATCTTTGAAGGGGATGTAGTCAAAATGGCTAAGAATGTCTATTCTGAGCCAACTTATTACGAAGTTGTAAGACATCGAGGCGGAGCATATCGCCTTGAATCTAAGCAATACGGATGTGAATTGTGGCTACGACATACCGACTGCGAAATTGCAGGAAACATATACACAGACCCAGAGCTGGCAGAGGTAAGCTCATGAGCGTGAAATACCAATATTCCGGACTGACACCAGAGCTACATCAGCGGTTAGTCAGTGAGCGTGCAGCACTTAAAGAGGCACATCCGAGAGATTACAAGCAACATTTCCAAGACGTGAAACAATGCAGTGAAGTACAAGCTCGCATCGTTTACCAAGCATTTAATAGCGCAGTCGTTGAACGTGCGAGGATCTCACCTCAAACAGTTGATAGACTGAAAGGCATCATTTCTGATGAGCTTTATAACGACCTACAAGCATATCTGTCACAACACTACACAAGGGGCAAAACCACGCGCCCAGTTTTGGAGAAAACCAACGCAGGACTGCCAGAGGACTTGTTTAAGCGATTCCGTGAGGAAGTGGAAGAGCTACGCAAGGAACACCCTAACGACCTAAATAGCTATATTAGAGACGTTAAGGACTGTGATAAGAAGAAAGCTAACAAAACCCAAAACGCCCTCAATCAGTGCTATTTAGAGAAGGCTGCTCTAACGCCTTTGAAGGTTATCCAACTTGAAGGGTTACTGTCACGAGACTTATTCAGTAAGATTGCTAGTTATGTTTTCAATAACTATGAATGGCCCGAAAGGCTAGATGGCGAGATTGACCGCATTATGCTTGAATATCGCACAAAAGGCAAGACAGGCATGGATAAAATTGCGGTCAGAAAAGCCTTATATAAAGCCTATGCGTTAGGCGTGTAGCTAGTGAGGGTTCGACTCCCTTGCTAGCTATTGTCTGTCAAAACACTAAAATAAAAAATGAAGCTAAAAAATGGATATAGATTTTAGTGGCTTGAACACTTTTTCGACACCGAGCAAGCTGACAGACCTTGCTCAAAACAAAACCCAGCAAATTTTAAGAAAAAAGGATGTGAAAAACCCTCTTTCTTATTGATATCTTGCATTACTAAAAAAGCCATTGACCTTGCTGGTGTCTATGGCTAGAAAGGAGGTGGTAAAAGGCTTGAGAAACACCCCAAGAATAAACACTTATTCAATCTTTTCAATATAAAATCTCTTAACGTTTCTTGAGCTAAAATAAAAAAGACCGACACGATGGCCGGCACTCTTTGAAAGTCAACACTACTATTATACCAGAGAGGTCAGAACAATGCTATTGCCGGAAATTGATGAAAAAGCAACAATCAACCGTTGCAAGCGTAAACTTCGAGAATACCCACGATGGCGAGAGATTGCACACGATAGCGCTGAGCAGAAAATCACACAGGAATTTACCTTCATGCCCCGTGGTGGCAGTGGAGTAAGTAGACCAGTGGAAAATATTGCAGTTAGGCGTGTTGATGCAATGAACGAGCTTGAAGCCATAGAGCAAGCAGTTAGCGGGCTATATCGTCCAGACTATCGCAGAATCTTGATAGAGAAATACCTAGCTTATCCACCCAAACCAAACTGGCAAATTGCCCAAGCAATCGGTTTCGAGAGGACGGCTTTTCAAGAATTGCTAAATAATGCTATCCTAGCATTTGCTGAATTGTATAGAGATGGCAAATTAGTTGTAGAATGTTGAAAAATCGGTAATTGGGCGGATAAAGTTCGGTATCTTACAACTGTTTAAAGTGGTATTATTATATTATCGAAGAAAAACAGAGACAGCTCACTTTGTGGGTTGTCTTTTTTATGCGCAAAATCTAGCAGTGAAGGAGGTGGACATATTGGGCTAAATCAACGACAGAAATTATTTGCGGATGAATACTTGATCTCTGGCGTGGCTTATAATGCAGCATTAAAGGCTGGGTATACTGAAAATTATGCCAAGACTAGGTCTCATAAGTTGTTAGAAAATGACAGAATCAAGGCTTATATCGAAGAACGCATGAAAGAGCTTGAGAAAAAGAAGATTGCAAAACAAGATGAAGTTATGCAAGTTTTTACTTCGATACTGAGGCAAGAGCTCATGGAAGAAGTTGTTGAGCTCAACGCCGTGACAGGTCAGTTTGTCAAGACTAAGAAGCCCCCGTCCATTTCCGAGGTCATTAAAGCTGGTAGCGAACTTATGAAACGCTATCCAACAGCTAAACAAGCCGAGAAATTGCAACTTGAGATCGAAAAACTCAAATCTCAAATCGGTGGCGATGAAGGGCAAGATGAGAAAATTGCTGGTTTCCTCGATATCATCAAAGGGGCGGTAAGCAATGGACTTGACTAAGCTCTACACAAAACGGCAACTAGACGTATTGCACTATATCTGGAATCATGACTGGTTTATTTGTGGGCTTCACGGCGCTAAACGTGCAGGCAAGACCGTCGTTAACAACGATACGTTTGTGACCGAGTTAAGCCGTGTGAGGAAGATTGCAGACCGTTTGGGTGTGGATGAACCTATTTACATCCTAGCGGGTACGTCGTCGACTTCGATACAGAATAACGTGTTGCAAGAGCTTTATAACAAATACGGCTTTGAGCCTAAATATGACAAGCATGGCTCTTTCGTGTTTTGTGGTGTAAAAGTCGTGCAAGTCTACACTGGCTCTATATCCGGACTTAAACGTGCCCGTGGTTTCACAGCGTTTGGGGCTTACGTTAACGAGGCTTCACTAGCTAATGAGGTTGTTTTCAAAGAAATCATTTCACGCTGTTCCGGTGAGGGTGCTCGTGTTGTGTGGGACAGTAACCCAGACAATCCTAACCATTGGCTGAATCGAGACTACATTGGCAAGAATGACGGCAAGATCATAGATTTCAGTTTCAAGCTTGACGATAACACCTTTCTATCAAAACGCTACATTGACTCTATCAAGGCAGCAACACCCAAAGGTAAGTTCTATGACCGGGATATTTTAGGCAAGTGGACTGTTGCTGAAGGCGCTATCTATGCTGATTATGACACCGAGATTCATGTAGTCGATGAATTGCCAGATATGAGGCGCTACTTTGGTGGGATTGACTGGGGGTATACTCACTATGGATCTATTGTGATTGTCGGTGAAGGTGTGGATGGCAACTACTACCTTATCGATGGCGTAGCAGCGCAATTCAAAGAGATAGATTGGTGGGTAGAGCAAGCTAGGAAACTGACTAATATCTATGGAAACATTCCATTCTATGCCGATAGTGCCCGTCCAGAGCACGTAGCACGATTTGACAATGAGGGTTTTGATATCAGTAATGCTAATAAGTCAGTGATTGCTGGCATCGAACTTATCGCTAAGCTGTTCAAAGAACAAAGATTATACGTTAAGCGAGGCTTTGTACCTCGCTTTTTTGATGAGATATTCCAGTATCGGTGGAAAGAGAACAGCACAAAAGACGAGCCGTTAAAAGAGTTTGATGATGTGCTGGATAGTGTGAGATATGCTCTCTATTCAGACTATGTTGTTAACAGCACAGAGCGAGCAAGCTATGATGATTTGATAGATATGTTTAGTTAAGGAGGAAGAATGGAACAGACAGTATTTGTCGACAGTACCGGACAATCGCATGTTTTGAATCTGCGATTTCATCGAGAATCACGCACAAAGTACCGTGCTAAAAGTGTTGATGACTTAAGAGAAGATAACTGGGCATTGCTCAAGAATTTTATTAACCATCACAAGTTGCGTCAACGTCCAAGAGTCCAGGAGTTGTTTGATTATGCAAAAGGAGACAACCACAGCGTTCTTGAGGCTGGAAGGCGTAAGGATAAAGAGATGTCTGACAAACGTGCCGTCCACAATTATGGGCGCATGATTAGTAAATTTAAGACGGGATATCTAGCTGGCAATCCTATTCGGGTTGAATATGACGATAGTGTCAGTGGTTCGCAAAACGACGAAGCTATTAAGGAAATCGGACGAAACAATGACATTGATACGCTGAACCGCAACCTTATCCGAGATTTGTCACAAGTTGGGCGTGCTTACGAGCTGATTTATCGTAGCGAGGACGACCAGACACGAATCAAGCAGTTAAGCCCTCTTAATACGTTTATCATTTACGATAATTCGCTCGAAGACAATTCATTAGTGGCAGTTAGATACTATAGTGCTGATTTGTTCTCTGACGCACATCAAACTGTTGAAGTATACACTTCAACAAATATTCACGTCTTGGACTACTCGGAAGATCTAAAAGAGGTTTCTGTCACTGCTCACGCTTTCGGGACTGTACCGATTACAGAATTTTTAAATAACATTGATGGCATTGGCGATTATGAAACCGAGCTTTATTTAATCGATTTATATGATTCGGCTGAATCTGATACTGCCAATCATATGTCCGATATGGCTGACGCTATCCTTGCTATTTATGGTGACATGCGATTGCCTGCAAACATGAAGCCTGAAGACATGAAAGCTAAACGCTTAATGCAATTGGTTCCACCGAAGGCCGCAGACGGTAAGGAAGGGACAGTTAAGGCTGAATATCTAACCAAGTCTTACGATGTGTCTGGTGTCGAAGCGTACAAGACCAGACTAGATAAAGATATTCATACTTTTACCAATACGCCAGACATGGCCGATGAGAACTTTTCAGGCAACACGTCCGGCGAGGCAATGAAGTACAAACTGTTCGGGCTTGACCAAGACCGCATTGAGACTCAATCGCAATTTACAAAAGGTTTGAAGCGTCGCTATCGTTTGGCTAGCCGTGTGGGTGAGTTGGTCAAAGAATTCAAAGCGTTTGATGAAAACTTCTTGAGAATAACATTCACGCCAAACTTGCCGAAATCACTATCCGAGCAAGTATCTATTTTGACTGGCCTTGGTGGTCAAGTGTCACAAGAAACTGCTCTAAGTTTATCTGGTTTGGTCGAGAGCCCAGCCGAGGAACTCGACAGAGTGGATAAAGAGGTGTCTAAAATCGATTTTAAGGGGTATTCTAGCGAGTTTAGCGGGCAAGTGGGTAAATATACCGATGACGAAGAAGAAGGAACGCATACGAGCGATTCTGTGAGGTCTGATGAATGACATACTGGTCAGAACGTGCTCAGAAAGAACGAGAAGCGAGCAATAAAAAGGGTGAAGCTGAGTTTAAGAAAGAACTTGAAGCACTATATAATTTGCAACTTTCACAGTTGCGCAAAGAACTAGATGCTTATATCCAAAATTTCGCTGACAAAAACGGATTAACCGCTAGTGATGCGAAACGAAGAGCAGATAGTTTTGATATCAAGGCTTTTGAAGCTAAAGCCAAACAGTATGTAGCTGACAAAGATTTTAGCCCAAAGGCAAACAAGGAACTTCGAGATTACAATTTTTCTATGTCTGTTGGCCGTCAAGAGCTTCTTATCCAAGAGTTAGAACTCGAACTATTGGTTTTATCTGAAGGCGAACGTCAATTAACTAACGATTATCTGACGAATGGCTATAAGAGCGAAATTGTAAGAGGAAGCCTGCTTGATCAGACGGTGCCTAACAAGAAAACGCTTGAAAAGTACATGGCGACGGCTGTTAACGCTAATTTCGAAGGCGCTAAATGGTCGGAGCGTATCTGGAAGAGGCAGGAGCAGTTGCGCAAATTGGTTAAAACGGAAGTGACCAGAGCTCTTATTCGAGGAGAGAACGGTATAACCATCGCTCAGAGAATCCGTAAATACATGGATGTATCACGCACTGACGCTGAACGATTGGCGATCACGGAACATGCTAGAGTTCAGACGCTAGCTCAGCAAGATATCATGAAAGAGAATGGGTTTGAGTATTTTAAACTCATGCCAGAATCGAGGGCTTGCGATTATTGCAAACAAGTTGGTCGTGATACTGAGAGAACCCGTCCCGGTTGATAAGATGGAGAGTGGTCTAAACGCCCCACCGATGCACCCATACTGCCGTTGTGCGGTGGCCGAGGTGTATGTAGAAGATAGCTCTTACTGATCCAGATAAAATAATCGGATTAATGAAATAAATAATTGAAGTCGTAGCAATACGGCTTTTTCTTATGCGCTGATAGCCGTGCTAGCCAAGGGGCTTTGGGGTTCGATACCTCGTCAGCGCATAGGGCTAATTTAAGCCCTAAATAAACAATACTAGCGTGGCTCGTGGGTAAATACCCTAGACAAGACTAGAGAGGGCGTAGCTAGCCTTATCGTGGCTTAGAAAGGGGTGCTGCTCATGAGACTAGGTAGGAGGAAACTATGGAACAAGATAACACTATCGAGACTAACGGACAACAAGAGAGTCGCCAAGACCAAGGGCAAGGGAACAACCCAACCCCTGCGAGCGACTTCAAAGCACCGGGTTCTCAATCTGAATTAGATAGCATGATTAACAAAGCGGTACAGACTGCTTTGAATAACAGAGACAAGGGTGAACAAGAGCGTACAGCTCAAGCAGTAGCCGATGCTCTACAGAAAGAAAAAGATTATGCCAATCTATCAGCTCAAGATAGAGCTAAAAAAGAGTTCGAGGATCAGCAAAAGAGCTTTGAGAAGGAACGTGCTGCTTTCGAGCATGAAAAGCTTGTTGTTGCTGTTGAGAAAGATTTGGTAGCCAAAGGCTTACCTAGCGCATTGGCTGAGACATTTGCAATGGCTGGCAACGCTGAGGACGCACTTAAAGCAGTAACTGAGTTTGAAACAGTGTTCAATAATGCAGTTGCTGAAGAAGTTAAGAAAACTGTCCGACAAAATGCACCTCAAGCATCAGCGGATGGCATTTCTAACACAGACAATTACGGCTCACGTTTGGCTCAAAAGGCTGTTCGTTCGTCAGGTAAGATTATCTAGCCAACAATTAGAAAGGATTTTTTCATGTCAGTAAAAAAAGTATTTGACACAAGTAACATTCTACGTTCCTTGCCTTACAAAGCTGTCACTGCCACAGTTGATAAAAGCTTTGCTGGGGTGGACGTAGACGGCAAGAAGTACATTAAAGCTGGTACTTTGGTAGCTGGTAAAGGTGGGTCAATTTTCGATGACCGCTCAAAACCAGTAGAAGAGAACAAGACGGCACCAGAAGGAATCGTTCTATACGATGCAGACTTATCTGTTGATAAAACAGTGTCTGTTTTGTACGCCGGTGAGGTTTGGAAAGAAGCGGTTAACGGTGGTACAGTTGACGACGCTATTAAAACAGCGTTGCCACTCGTTAAATTTATTGCAGGAAAAGGAGGCAATGCTTAATGGGTCTTATTTATGACACGGTAACAGCATCTAATATCGCTGGATATTTCAACACATCGCAATTAAACGTGGATTCTACGCTTGGGGAACGCATTTTCCCTGCACGCAAACAACTTGGAACTAAATTATCTTACATCAAGGGCTCTTCAGGGCGTGCGGTTGTCTTGAAGCCAGCAGCATTCGACACTAATGTCACTATCCGTGAACGTGTGGGTGCTGAAATCCATGACGAACAAATGCCATTTTTCAAAGAAGCTATGTTAGTCAAAGAAGCTGACCGTCAACAACTTAACTTGATCGCTGGTTCTAACAACACTGGTTTGATTGAGACTGTCACACAAGGCATTTTCAACGACGAAATGACACTTATCCAAGGTGCCCGTGCTCGTTTGGAATCTATGCGCATGCAAGCTCTCGCAACTGGTAAGATTGCGTTTGTCAATGAAGGAAAAAATGTTGATATTGACTATGGCGTTAAAGACGACCACAAGAAAACAGTTGCAAAAGACTGGACGCAAGCAACAGCAACACCTCTTGCGGACCTCGAAGAAGCAATCGAAACAGCTCAAAGCCTTGGCTTGATGCCAGAAATTGCTATCATGAATGCCAAAACGTTTAGCTTGATTCGTAAATCAGAATCTACGGTCAAAATCATCAAGCCTCTTGCAGCTTCAGGAACAACAGTTACCAAAGCCGAGGTTGAAGCGTATATTTTGGATAATTTTGGTGTAACGATTCTCTTGGAAAACGGCACTTACCGAAATGACAAAGGGGAAATTAGCAAATTCTATCCAGACGGTCATTTGACTTTGGTTCCAAACGGTTCATTGGGTTCTACTGTTTTCGGTACAACTCCAGAAGAGTCAGATTTGCAGTCTGGTGACACCCCAGGGGCACAAGTTGAAGTGGTTGACCAAGGTATTGCGATTACGACCACTAAAACAACTGATCCAGTTAATGTTCAAACCAAAGTATCGATGATTGCGTTGCCTTCATTCGAACGTTTGGATGACTGTTATATGCTTACTGTCATTCCAGTAGCGTAGTTTGAAAGGAGTAGCTATGACTAAAGTTTTAAAAGCGTTTCAGGATAAAACCGACGGCATTATTTACTATGCCGGTGACGATTATGCCGGTGAACGTGTCGAAGAGCTTGTTGAAGCAGGTTTCCTTGAGGCTGAAGCTGAAGAGAAACCAAAAAAAGCAAGTCGCAAAAAAACGACAGATAACACTGAAGAGTGAGGAGGTCTAGCATGGCTGAATTAGATCGAGAAAAGGTCCTAGATAATGTCATGCTGGACCTTGAGATTTCAAAAGATGACGACGATAGCATTGACCTCTTAAGGGTATTGCTAAACAGAGTAATCAGTCATTTTAAAGCAGAATATGCCGTTGTCAATATTGACGATGGTTTTTCTTTTATTTTCGAAGATTGCGTTATTAAACGCTTCAATCGTCGAGGAGCTGAAGGGGCTAAAACCGAGACGGTAGATGGTCACTCAATGTCTTATTACGACAATGAGAACGAATTCAAGCCATATGATAATATGCTTCAAAGAACATTCGGAACCTCTGGACAATCGAAGGAAGGGAGCGTGTTGTTTCTATGAGATACACAGATACTGTGATACTCAAATATCAAAACGATAAGACACCGAAACGATACGACCCTACCCTTGGTCGTATCGTCGGAGGGAAAGACTGGTCCAAAGAAGTTAAGTGCAATGTAACTGGCGCAAGCTTAGACCTTCAAGCTAAGCTGGGAGGTTTGCTAAATGCTACGAGCTTGGTTGTTCGTTTCAGAAGCCCTGTGACAGTATCCGTGACTTCCGTTGAATATCGTGGTAACAAATACATTCCAGTAACCGCTAGAGGATATCTAGCTGGAAGAAGTGTTTTGTACGTTAATAAGGCGGTGAAGTAATATGGCTACGCTTACGTTTTATGGACTAGATGAAATGAGCCAATCCTTGTTGAAAAACGCCAATCCAGAACGACGTCAACGAGTTTTGAAAAAATACGGCAGTAAATTAAAAGAGAACGCAATTAGCAAGGCACAATTCAGCGGTAAATATACCACTGGCGCAACACGTCGCTCGATTACTCTTGAAGCTGGGGGCGATAGAGCTGTTGTGACGGCTCATACAAAATATTCTGGGTACCTTGAAGTAGGCACTCGGAAGATGGCAGCGCAACCTTTCATGGCTCCTGCACTAGAAGCGACTGTCCCTGGAATGGTCGAGGAATTAGCTAAATGGGAGTAGATATGAAACAACCAGACCAATTACTACATGACGAGCTCTTTCGAATTAGTGAGGGACTCGGTTTCGCTACTTATCCTTACCTTCCGTCAGACAGTGCATCTTATCCATTTGTTGTTATGGGCGAAATTCAAACATTGCCCAGAGCTACAAAGTCGCGCTTGATAGGTCGCTTGTCGTCAACCGTCCATGTTTGGGGACGAGTAGATGACCGTAAACAGTTATCTGATATGGTTGGACAGTTATTGTCCAGCTATTTTGCTATCAAAAATATCGATGGGATGCACTTCTCGGCGGAAGTCAATGAGTCGTCAATTGATTCTAACCGTGATAACAGCACTGACGAAGAGCTTTATCACTTCATTATTTATTTATTTTACAAATTCTACTAAGGAGGAAAAGCATGGCTGATACAAACGTTAAAGAAGCACAGCTAGGTAAGAATAAAATCTTGATGTTCCGCAAATACGGGGACACGAAAGCAGCAGCTAAATTGGCACTGCAAACAGAACATAAGTGGGAATATTCCCGCGATGCCGATACAACTAAAACCAAAGATGGTGCAGTTGTTGCCGATGGGGGTCTAGAAACAACCTTGTCGATTAACGCAATCGGGACTAAGGACGAAGTCAATGAAATGTTGAAACAGTCGGTAGTTGATGGATTCAAGGTCGAAGTTTGGGAAACCGATTTGACTGATAAGAGAACAAATGGGAAATATGGTTCGCTCTATGCAATCGGTCGCTTGTCTTCATGGGAAGTCCCAGCGAATGTTGAAGAGCTCGTAGAGATTGAAGCTGAAATGTCTATTGAAGGTAAGCCACAAGCTGGTGAAGCAACCCTGTCTGACGAGCAAATCAGAGAGATCCAATATACTTTCCAAGACACTACTGCTATTACTGGACATTGATAATTAAAACAGTTAGCGAGGGTTTACCTCGCTTTTTATTTTTGAAAGGAAATTTAAAACATGAACACTATCACAATTAATGACAAAGACTATACTTTGAATTTTGGATTTGACTTCTTGCGAGTGCTCGACGAGCGCTACTCAATTAACCAAAACGGTGTGGCGTTTGGCTTTGGTGTACAGCATGCAGTGGTTGATTTGCAGCAAAAGAACCCACTTGTTCTGCTAGACCTCATTCAAGCAGGGACTGCTACAGAACGTCAAAAACCATCTGTAGAAGGAATTGAGCGCTTCGTTGAACGTGAGGCTGAAAATGGACGATTGGATAACTTGTTCGAGGATTTTTTATCGCAATTGCAGAAGCAACCATTGACACGAGAAACAGCCAAACGAATGTTAGAGGCTCAAGAAGAAGCTTAGAAAACGTCAAGGGTTCAAAAGAGACCTACGAAGATTTAATCACAAATTGCATGGCTAGGTATGAAACAACACTCCTAGAAGCTAGACGAATGACGCTGAATGAGTTGAGGTTGTATCAAAAAGCTTATGCGAAAAGATTTATTCAAGAGGAGAAGAAGCTTTATTTACAAGCCTTCTTAAATCGTAGTGTGAAGGCTACGAGCAAGGGCGGTAAGAAGTATGTCTTTAAGGAGTTTAAAGATTTTTATGACGAAGAACGTCGTGAAAAAGAACTTCTCGGAACCACCGAGAAGGACAATAGGCATCTTATCCAGATAGCTAGACGAAACCTAGCGTTCAAAAGAGAGGAGGGGTTGTTATATGGCTGATAAAACATTCAACGTGAGGGCGATACTGTCAGCACAAGATAACGGCTTATCTAGCGCCCTGAAAAACGCTCAAAAACAAGCTGAATCACTCGGTAAGAGTAGCAAAGGTCTAGGCTCGATGTTTAAAAGTGTGCTCGGTGCTAACCTTGTTAGTGCTGGGATCACTAAGGGTATCGGCGCTATAACCAGCGGTGTCGGTGGTATGATGACCGAGCTTAACAACTCAACGAAGGCTTGGAAAACATTCGATGGGAGCTTAAGCCAGTTAGGTTGGGGGCAAACAGAAATTGCATCAGCTAAAAAGGCTATGCAAGACTATGCAACACAGACAATTTATTCTGCCTCTGACATGGGTACTACGTTCTCTCAGATGGCCGCAATCGGTCGTAGCGATGCTGGCGATTTGGTAAAAGCCATGGGTGGTCTTGCCGCTTCTGCTGAAAATCCTAAACAGGCAATGAAGACGCTGAGCCAACAAATGGTTCAAGCGATGACCAAGCCTAAGATTCAATGGCAAGACTTCAAGCTGATGATGGAACAGTCACCAGCGGGTATGGCTGCCGTCGCTAGAGAGATGGGAATGTCTCTTGATGATCTTGTAAGCAAAATTCAAAACGGTGAAATTAAGACTGAAGACTTTGCAGAAGCGTTTAAACGGGCTGGCGATTCCATGCAGAGCTTGGCTACTAGGTACAAATCTGTAGACGAAGCCGTTGACGGGCTCTACGAAACGGTTTCAACTAAATTGCAACCAGTTTTTGAACAGCTTAGCAACAAGGCAATCAGAGGAATCGAGGGAATCATTGATGCTCTTGGCAAAATTGATGAACAACCGATTCAGAAGTTCGCAAACGGACTCGATAAAGCAATTGACCAAGTTGTAAAAGGGGTCAGCCAAACTGTCCAAGCATTTTGGAAAGGTTTTAGTAATACAGGAGCCATCAAGGGTTTAGCAAATGCGTTTAAGTATGTTTCTACTCAAGCCAAAGCAGCGCTAAAAGCCATAGATTTCAAGGGCATATTCCAAGGGCTAGGCACTGGCATTGGCGACATTGTTAGTGGGCTATCAAGAGGTTTAACTGTTGCTACTAGGTCGGTTAAGAGCTTTATCGGCTCGTTTTCGGACACTGGCGCATTCAAAGCTTTTAAATCAGCGATAGAAGACGCTTGGGGGGCTGTTAAAACCATTGGGACTTCAATTGGCGATGTGTTTAGTAGCTCTGAGATGCAGACGATTATCTCAGCGCTAGGGACAGCTTTTGGGACGTTAACAAAATGGATATCTCAAGCCGTTTCAGCAGTGTCTAAGTTTGTAAGCTCTATCCCTAAAGGCGTGCTCAATGGCATCACTAGTGGCATTTTAGCCATGGTAGCAGGCTTCATGACTGCAAAGGCTGGGCTTTCAGTGTTTGATACTGCTATGCGAGGTCTGAACTGGATTAAGTCATTTAATCCGTTTAGTGCCTTTAAAAATAAAGCCACTGAGGGTCTCGAAGGGGCTACAAATAGTGTTAAACGTTCTAAGTCAACGATAGCTCAATTGCTCGACGGAATGGGCAATGTTATTAAATCGGCAGGTAACGGGATAGCAAATGCTGCTAAAGGCATAGGTACTGGTATAAAAAGTGCACTGACCGGTGTAGGAACTGCTATCAAGCTAGCGCTTCAGGGCTTAAGAGGTCTTAATCCTGCTACGCTGTTGTCGTTTGGTGCAGCAGTCGCTATCGCAGCGGTCGGAATTGGTGCAGGTATTGCCATTATCGTTGCTTCATTTACGCTATTAGCCACTCAATCCCAAGGTGTTTCGCAAATCCTAAATGCTCTAGGGTCAGCATTTAGCACTGTTGTGCAAGGCATTGGCAAGGCAGCTGGAACAGTAATTGAAGCGTTTGGCACTGCATTTGGTATCGTTATCAAAGCTGTTGGTGAAGCCGCACCGGGGCTTGCCAAACTTTCACCGCTGGTTGAAGCTATCGGCACTGCTATTGGCAATGCGGCACCAGCCATCACGGCATTTGGTAACGCTTGGACTTCCGTTCTAGGGACATTGCCAGCCATCATCGATGCATTCAGTGGTTTGGCTACCGCTCTAGGCTCTGCAATCAGTGCAGTTGCTACCGCAATTACTCCGATTGTTCAAATTATCGGAAATACGATGACAGCTATAGCTCAGATAATTTCAGACACAATTATAGCCATCGCACCTATCATTACGGATTGTATCGTTCAAGTTGCTCAAGTAATCGGTCAATTTGGACCACAAATTGCAATGGTAATCAATGAAATTGCCGGAGCTATTTCGGCAGTAGCGCCAATTTTCCAAACGCTCTACGAGTCAATTGTTGCAGTGGTTCAAGCATTGGCACCAGTTTTAAGCGAATTGATCCAAGGCGTTGTGACAGTGGTTCAAACATTGGCACCTATCTTACAATCTATCATCAATGGCATCGTTGCTATCATCGGACAGATTGTGCCTATCATTACAGCAATTGGCAGTGTAATTAGCGCTGCATTCTCTGGAATTGCATCAGTGGTTTCAGCAGCAGGAATGGCAATAGCTACGGCTGCAATGGGTATCGGTACGGCTATTAGTACGGCTCTAAGTGGTGTGGCAAGTATTATTAGTGCTACGGGTTCAGCCATTGGTGCGGCCTTGCAGGGCATTGCTAGCGTGGTTCAATCAGTCGGAACGTCAATCAGTACAGCGGCTCAAGGTATCGGTAACGGTATCAAGTCAGCATTTGAAGGTATTTCAAGCGTGATTACCTCTGCAGGTAGTGCTATTAAGTCAGTTCTCGATGGGCTGGCTAACGTTTTCAACTCAATCGGCACTGCCGCTCAAAAAGCAGGTTCTGGTTTCAATCAACTGGCCAATGGTGTGGTTAAGATTACTAACACAAACCTCGGTGACATGGCTGCATCTCTTGCAGCGGTAGCTAAGGGTGTCGGTTCAATCGGTAACAATTCGGCTGGGTTGGCGCAAGCTGGTACCGGCATGACTCAGCTTGGTAATGGTATGAGCAAGGTGTCTAGCTCGGCTTCTAGCGCTGTTGCAGGTTTAAGTCGTTTCTCAAGCACGATTACAAGTATTCAATCGTCGTTCACTAATCTACAATCGCTATTGACTACAGCAGGAACAGCATTTAGCACATTCTCTAGTCAAGCTAGTCAATCGCTTAGTGGTCTAACTGCAATCGTGGGACCTATCACGGCCTTCAGAACACAAATCATGACACTTGCGCCAGCATTGATGCAAGCTGCTACTGGGTTGACTCAATTTAGTGCAGTTTCAACGTCGTTGACTTCTAGCATGACTTCAGTTAACGCAAGTATGACTACATTGACTGCTAGTCTAACTAATCTCGCTAGTCAATTAACCATGATTACTACTGGCATGTCTACAATGGCATCAAGCACGACTATGTTAGGCACTAGCCTAACTCTCGTAGGTACTCAATTCACTATGATTGGTACCTCTTTGACCATGCTTAATAGCCAATTTACGACCTTCACAACCGCATTGTCTACAATCAACAGTCAACTTTTGGTAGCTACATCGGGTGTGACAATGTTTGGGGCACAATTCACAGCGCTTGGGACAATTTTGACTATGCTCAATAGCCAATTGACAATGGTTGGGACATCTATTCAAGCGGTGACTACACAACTCACTGCAATGAACGCAAGTCTCACTGCTGTTGGTGCTACAGTTGCACTGATTAGTAGTCAATTTACCATGGTAATTGCAAGTGTCATGCAATTGACAGCTTCAATTGCTTTGATTCCAGCGCAGTTCAGCTTGGTTGCGTCAAGTGCCACAATGGCTACGACTGCCATTATGCAAATTGGAACATTAGCGCCACTGATTGGTGTAGCGATGAACAATGCAGCGGCACAAGTGCAATCAGCAATGCAAAGAATGGCGCAAGCTGTTCAATCGAATGGTCAAAGAATGATCCAGATGGGTCAACAAGCAGGTCAACAAACTGGACAAGCTATTGCTCAAGGGATCCAATCGGCAATTGGTGCTGTATCCTCAGCAATGGGGGCATTAGTTAATGCAGCACAAGCCCGTGCCATGGCTGGTGTAGGTGCTATGCGAGCAGCAGGGGCAATGATTGGTCAAGGTTTGGCCGCTGGTATGATGTCTGCTCTTGGTGCGGTAACGGCTGCTGCTAACGCTCTTGTGGCTCAAGCAGAGCGTGCAGCGCAGGCAAAAGCTAGGATCCATTCACCATCACGGCTATTCCGTGATGAAGTCGGTATCTACATTGGCCAAGGGATGGCTGTAGGTATTGATAGAAGTGTAAAATTTGTCAAAGACTCTATCAAAGAAATGATTGATGTGGCTAGTGAGTACGCAATAGATTCTAGAAACTTGTTCGAAGACAACGACTTGTTTGATGGCTTTGGTGGTGGTTTAATTCGTGGTAGCGTTGATTTGTCGGTTCGAGACGATAGTAGAATGGACCGTCTCGAGCAAGCAATGGATATCATCACTGAACTAATCGGTCGTCCAATCTCATTGAGTGTCGATGGTCGAGAGTTTGCATACGCTACAGGAGACGATTTGACTTCATACCAGAAAGATAAAGATTTTACTTACAAACGCATGAGAGGTATTAAATAATGGCTGTGTTTCAATTCAATGGATACGATTTGAACGATTACTTTAAATTAATCAAAGTGTCGCACGAAATCGGGAATGAACGCAACATAACGACGGATTCAGCCCCTAAAATCGGGGTCAATATTCAACAAGTTGCGTTTGGTGCAAAAAAAATCAAACTTACTGTTAGTTTAGCGACAAGACATCTTGAAGACATTGCTTTCGTAGACCCGAACGAGCCAGCCAAAGTTGATAACGGCATGTTTTATCGTGTCAGGGAACAAGCGGCTAGAGTGTTGCATTCTGACAAACCTGTTAAGTTGAGATTGCCAGACGAACCAGACAGATACTATCTGGCTATAGTAAAAGGTGATGTTAGTTTAAAAGGCATTTCCGACTGGTATGACCAAGCTGAAATTGAATTCATGGTCCCAGATGGAGTCGCACACTCAACTACATATCGAAGTTTCGAAACTCCTAAAACAGAAAACGGCAAACTGGTATTTGACCTTGTCAACGACGGATCAGTTGATGCGCATCCGATAATCACAGTGAAGCACAATAGTGAGAATGGCTATATCGGATTGGTTAACAGCAGTGGTATTTTGGAGCTTGGTGACAGGCAAAAAGGGGATACAGAGACTTACAAGCAGTCAGAGGTCTTGTTTGATTACGCTTCATCTAATGGACAACACAGAATCCCTAACGGGTTGTCACAAGGTTTGAAAAACGTTGGTATCACGAACGATAGCAACGATACCAGACCGAACGGCACGCTTTACATCGACAATGCTTGGGGTCGCCCTCACATTGCGTTGCAGAGTGGGCAGACAGCATCGGTTACATTTGATATCCCAAGGGATTCTAGCGGTGTCAAAGGTGCTCTGTACGAGTATTTTTGGTGGAGGCAAATTTTTTGGTTAGGCTCTGCAGACCAGATGGGTTATTTGAAAATTAGTGTCACAGATGCAAGTGGCACTTTTTTGTATGGTGTCGAAACTTACAAACGTGGTAGCGGTCTGGGTTGTGAATACAACTTTTTAGCCAGCGACGGCAAGGGCGGTTACCGTTTTGTTGACAGAAAATCATTTTCGGGTACTCATGTCATGGCACAGAATCCATTCAATGAATCTGGTGGTTGGTCAGACATCCAAAGGTTTGACGATGTCGTCCAGTTTTTCTGGTGGGGGTCTTATCCTAGATATACCATCCCTGAAATCAAAGGTAAGAAATCGGATAAAATCCACATTATCTTCAGCAAAATCGGGAACGCACCGCAAGTTAGCCACATGTACTTAGATGATTTCATTTATCGCAAAGACTATGTCGTAGGGGTCCGGAAAGTTCCCAATCGATATCGTGCTGGTGGAGAAGTTGTGATAAACAGCGAGAACGACACTGTACTAGTAGATAATATTTCGAAAATCGTTGATGTTGTGCAAGGTTCTGACTTCATCACGATCCCTCCGGGCAAGTCTCAACTCGAAGTTTACTGCTCAAGGTGGGTGACGAATAAGCCTTCTGTGTCTGTCAAATTTGAAGAAAGGTATTTGTAATGCTATTAACGATTCACGATGCTAATTTACAGAAGATTGGTTTCATCGATAACGAAAAGCAAGAAACGTTAAACTTCTACGACGACACTTGGACTCGCAATCTTGAGACGGCGTCTAGTACATTTGAGTTTACTGTTTCGAAGAAGGAATTGCTGAGCGATACAGCAAACCAACCGCTTTACAATCAACTAAACGAACGCTCTTTTATTTCCTTCAAACATAATGGCCAAACGTACTTGTTTAACATTATGAAGGTCGAAGAAAACGAGCGATGGGTGAGATGCTATTGCGAGAACCTGAACCTTGAGTTGATAAATGAGTACACGAATGCTTACAAGGCTGACAAAGCTATGTCATTTGCAGAATACCTCAATGCATTTGATATCCCTCAGTTTGCGATGGTAACGCTCGGTGTCAATGAGGTCTCTGACCAGAAAAAAACGCTTGAATGGGAAGGGCAAGACACGAAATTAGCAAGGCTATTGAGTTTAGCTAATAAATTTAATGCTGAAGTTGAATTTGTGACTAGACTTAATGACGACAGCTCTATTAAACAACTCGTCCTGAACGTTTACCATCAAGCGGACGATTCGCATGCTGGTGTAGGTCGAATTCGTAGCGACATTCGTTTGACGTTTGAAAAAAATATCAAATCGATGACGAGAAAGGTTGATAAAACCGAAATCTATACGATGATTGTCCCGTACGGTAAGGCAAAAGAGCAACCTGAGAACGGCCCTGAAGTGCGAGTCTATATTGGTGGTCTCCCGGCTTGGGAGGAAAAGAATGACAAAGGGATTGTTATCTTCAAACAAGAGGGCAATTGTCTCTATGCCCCTCATGCAGCTAATTTGTACCCTTCGACTTTTGGGGCTTCGACTCAAGATAATAAGTGGATTCGAAAGGATTTAGAAGTTGACAGTGATGATCCAAAAGTTATCCGTGCTGCAGGGATTGCGAATTTGCGAAAAAATGCCTACCCAGCTATCACTTACGAAGTTGATGGGTTCGTTGATGTTGAGACTGGGGATACTATCACCATTCACGACAAGGGCTTTGTCCCATCACTCGACGTAAGAGCTCGTGCTATTGAGCAAAAGATTAGCTTTAGCAACCCAGCAAATAACACAACGACTTTTGGTAATTTCAAAGAGCTTGAGAATAGGACATCGGGAGACCTTAGAACTGTCTTCGAACGAATGGTTGAAAACAGTAGACCTTACAGCGTCGTTTTTTCAACAGATAACGGCGTTATCTTTAAAAACAATACAGGGCAGTCAACATTACGTCCGACACTAAAACGAGGGAATCGGACGGTTAACGCAACTTATCGATTTGTAATTGATGGCTCTATTGTTGGAACTGGACTGACTTACACAGTGAGTGCAAGCAAGATTAATAAACCAACTGTGATAACGGTTTCAGCCTGGGTAGACAACAAGGAAGTAGCTTCGGAAGAGGTTACTTTTTTAAATGTCTCCGATGGCCGAAATGGTGTCAAGGGAGATAAAGGCGACCCAGGGCCAGCAGGCCCAAAAGGTGACAGAGGATTGCAGGGCGAACGTGGTTTACAAGGTTTGCAAGGGCCTAAAGGCGACCAAGGGATTCCCGGCATTAAAGGTGCTGATGGTAAAACACAGTACACCCACACTGCTTACGCTGACACCGTGTCTGGTAGCGGTTTTAGCCAGACCGACACTGACAAGGCTTTCATCGGTATGTACCAAGATTTCAATACTACGGGTAGTCGGAATCCACAAGACTATCGCTGGTCTAAATGGAAAGGTAGTGATGGTCGTGACGGTATCCCTGGTAAAGCTGGAGCAGACGGACGAACACCTTATGTCCACTTTGCTTATGCTGATAGTGCCGATGGTCGAACTGGTTTCAGTCTGACGCAAGACGGCACCAAGCGGTACCTAGGCGTATGTACTAACTTTGATAAAGCAAATAGCGCTAACCCAGCCGATTATGCATGGAATGACACTGCTGGTAGCGTGTCTGTCGGTGGTCGCAACCTCTTAAAAGGCTCGAAAGGACCTTTTAAGCCGGATAAAAAACCAGCGAATTTCGATAATAACGTTTTGTATAAAAGCGAAACTTCTGTTTATTTAGAGCAGGATCAAAAATACCTTATTAGTGCAAAATCAGACGGTGATTTTACTGCCTTGCACAACCCAAATATCGAGAGCGATAATGTGACACTCTGGTTAATGGATGATAAATACCAAAATTATCAGATCGTGTCTGATTTAAAGACAGGGACTACAGGGACGCTGATTACTTGGGTTAAACCAACAGGAAACTATCATCTACGTGTCAACACATATCACAAAACAGCTAGCAAGTCTGTTTGGGAAGTAAAAATCGAAAAAGGAACAGTCAAAACGGACTGGACCCCTGCAATTGAAGATGTACAGGATGACATTGATTCTAAGGCTGACCAAGTTTTGACTCAAGCACAACTCAACAAGCTTAACGAAGTTAATTCTGTGGTACGAGCCGAGCTTGAGGCTAAAGCATCCCTTGACACACTTAATCAGTGGGTCAAAGCCTACCAAGATTTCGTGAATGCAAATAATGCTAATCGGGCACAGGCTGAGAAGAACCTTGTTGATGCCAGTGCTCGTGTAGCGAAGCTAGAGAACAATCTGGATGACATGTCAGAGCGCTGGAACTTCATTGACAGCTACATGACTTCATCAAATGAAGGGCTTGTCATTGGTAAAACAGACAACTCTAGCTCTATGCTGTTCAGTCCAAATGGACGCATTTCGATGTTCTCAGCTGGTAATGAGGTGATGTATATTTCACAAGGTGTGATTCACATCGAGAATGGTATTTTCTCAAAAACTATCCAAATTGGACGATATCGAGAAGAACAGGATTTCATCAATCCAGACAGGAATGTCATTCGATATGTAGGAGGTGCATAATGGCTGAATTTTGGTCAAATAATGATAGAGGTTACCGTATCCGTCTATGGATTGACCAACTGCCTCAAACGCAAAACAATATAGCAAATAACAATAGTCAGATCAGAGTAAGGCTTGCATTGCTCAATACAACGACTACCTTTGCTCAGTATAGCTGTTCTGCATGGGTAGACTTAAACGGACAGCGCTTGAACTGGTCAGGTAGCCCTAGCATGACTGGTTACAACTCTACAATCATGCTGATTGATGAGACTATCACGGTTGGGCACAATGCAGACGGGACTAAGTCCTTTGGTCTATCTGCTAGCTTTAGCGGTAGTGGTGGATGGTCTCCAGGGACACTGTCTATCGGGGGTAACTCATTCACCCTAACGACTATTCCTAGGGGAAGTTCGGTGAGAGTGTCTGATGGATTCATTGGCAACCAAGTAGATATCACTATTGATAGGAAATTAGCTGGTGCCACGCATACATTACGCTATGCTTGGGGCAACAAACAAGGTAAAATTGCTGATAATGTTGGGACATCGTTTAAGTGGACAATCCCAGCGGATTTCGCAAACGACATACCGAATGCAACAACTGGCCGAGGTACTATATATGTCGATACTTATGTAGACGGCGAATTGATCCAGACGCAGTCAGCAACACTAACGGCAAGCGTTGTCACAAACAACATGAAGCCTTCGTTCACTGGATTTACTTTGACAGATACGAATCCAACGACTCAAAGGATAATTCCAGAGCCAACGCATTTCGTGTCCATAATGTCACTTGTGAAAGTCGTTTTCAACGGGGCGCAAGCAAAGAATGGAGCTACAATAGCTGGGTACTACGCTGAAATCGTTGGTGCTAGCAATTCTGTCTCCACAAATGGCGGGGCATTTCGTGAGGTTTCTGTAAACAAAGATACCCAAATGACCTTGAGGGGGAGAGTTCAAGATTCTCGTGGGATTTGGTCTGATTGGAAAGAGGTAAAAATAACATTCTTATTCTATTTCAGCCCAACGCTGAAATTTGAGGTTGTCAGAAGTGGCTCGAAGTCAGATACACTAACCATCAAGAGGTTCGCTAAAATAGCACCTCTTAGCGTTAATGGTGTTCAAAAAAATACCATGAAGCTGACTTTTACAACGGCAAAAGTTGGAACAAGCGATGTTGTAGCGGATAATGGGCAAGCTGGTGGTGAATGGTCAAGTATTTCTGAATTCAAAGCCTCTAACGCAAATCTGGGCAAAGAATATCCCGCAGATACCTCATTCATAGTCACAGGCAAACTAGAGGATAGATTTTCGCCCTCGGAATTTCAAGCTACAGTGCCGACTGATAAAACTATCATGACCTATGATCAACAAGGTGTTGGTATCGGTAAATATCGTGAAAACGGGGCACTTGATGTCAATGGATTGATTTATTCAGGCTCAAAACCAATCCAGCATCACAAACTTACAGAAGTTCGTGGCGCTGCAATCATCGAATACAACAACACGAACCTTGACAATTACCGAACGACAGGTTTCTTCTCGGTGATGAGCACGATGAAGAACTACCCTATCAACAAACCTAAACCTACAGAACAAGTAGGGTCCTTAGAAGTAATAGAATGTCTGGGTGGTATTCATCAATCACTGACAACAAGTTCTGGTAGGTTCTTCAAACGAACCCTAACGCAGAATACCGTTGGAAATTGGGTTGAGTTTGTGCAAACCAACCAACCTGCTGTAAAAAAAGAAATCCCGATAGGGTATGGTGTCAAAGCTAACGTGGTTCGGAAAGGGGATGTAGTGACCTTCAGCTTAATCAGAGATATCCACTCTGTCGTCGAGGGAGAACACAGAGAATTGGATGAAAAAATTCCAAATGGGTTCAAACCCTGCGTGCAAACACATTTGATTGTAAATAAAAATGCAGTTAATGAGCACAAAGGATGTGCAGTGTGGCATCTTGAACCTGATGGAAGTATGTATTTTTCAAATCAGAGCTCTGAAAACGCTGTCTACACAGGAACGGTCACTTACATCACAGAAGACGAATATCCAACGGTCGAAGAATAAAGAAAGGAAAATAATCATGTCACTTAAAATTACAAAACAACGCACTATCAACGCAGAATTTAATGTCGAAGAAGAAGGGACTACGGTTCTGGTTAAACAGACTTACATCAGCATTGACGAGAATGCGGTATCTAGTGTACAAGAGAATCTTATTAACGCTGAGCTCTATGCTAAATACCGCAAACAGATGCGCAAAGATGAGCAAGAACTGCGCAATCTTCGTTACAAAATCGAAGATGAAATCCTAGCAGAGTCCAACGACACAGGGGTAAGCAATGAACAATAAACCAGATGGGATTTTTGGGCTCTTTGATGTTGTCAGAGACTTCTACGCACACGGTATCGATGAGCATCCATGGGTGGCTATTCTTGTGATAATTATTTTTTCGGACATAGCCGTTGGTGTGTCTAGAGCTTGGGCTGCTCACGAACTCTCGAGCACAAAGTTTCGTAAAGGAGTAGTAAGCCACACAGCAATGACCGTGTTTGTGGCCATGTTCTACCCATTTGCAAATTTCATGAATTTGACAAGTATCGTTGATACATTCATCTTTGCTATGATTGCAGCTTACACCTCTAGCATTTTAGCTAGCTTATCAGCTCTAGGGGTGGAAATCCCTTTTATTGATAAGTACGTCAAGATGAACATTGACAAGGATAAATTTAATTTGACGCCTTTAGAAAAGAAAGAGGACCGACGAGAACGATGAACGATATCATGACGAGCATCAAGCAAGTTGACGGCGGGTGTGTCATCAAATCAGGAGACACTGCATCAGTATTTGAATTTGAGATTTTGGACGATGATGGCTTGAAGAAAGACTTATCTGGCACAGGTAAGCTTGCCATTTTCAATGCGAAAAAAGTAATTCTGTATGAAGATGTATCTGTAGAATCAGGTTGTTTCAACTTCAAATTCAAAGACGCTGTAGATCCTGGTCGTTACAAGTTGGAATTAAAACTAGATGGGTTCATTTTTCCGACAGACGAATTTAAAATTCGTGTTCGCCCGTCATTTAATCCATCTGCTAGCATTCCAAGCAATACCGAAGACCCAAAATAAAAGCGCTGGCTGAGGAAGTACGGAAGCACTTAGACAGCGATACTGTAGATGAGCTTCCAGATTTAGTAGCTATATATAATTTAGCTAAAATTTGAAGGGAGAATGCATGGCTAAAAATAAATTAGAAGCTGTAGTGGTTGCAATCGGAACAGACATCAAAAATTTGCGCAAGGCAATCAATGACAAAGAGGCAGGAAGTGGAATCACTGAACAGCAGCTAAACGAGGCAGTCAAACAGCTAAAAGCGGAAATTCTCGGCGAAGGAGTTCCAGAGAATCTTGACACTCTAAAAGAGATTGCAGATAAAATTGGCACTCTAAATAGCGATACCAGCGAAGCAATCGTAGCTAAGTTGACAGAGCTTGGCAAAAAGATTGACGCTGTGGCTGATGTAGATTATCTATCTGCATATACCCAAGCGAAAGAGGAGCAGTAATGAATCTTGTAGAGACAATTAAAAACATCGGTCGAGACATTAAAGAGCTATTCAAGCGGACTGATGCGATTGAAAAAAAGATTGAAGACTCAAACACAGCTCCAACTGGTAGCGTTGACCTAACCCAAATCAAGCGGGATATCAACAATTTGAAGTCTTTGAAATGGTTTGAAGATTCAAGTTCATGGACTAATAACGGTTCAGAAGAACCGCACGTTTGGAAGAATTTAGAAGAAGCGACAGGCGATGTCGGGACTCCGAACATGAACTTGCCATTCTATTTTTTCAAAGACAAAGAAAATAGCGGTATTAATCTATACGGTTTAGACAATCCGCCCTTCTATATTGACCCGGAAACCAAGGAAGCCTCTTGGAGAGGTGATTATGAGTGGATTGATTCAATCACTGCTGAGAATTTGCTAGGATTTGAATTAGCGCATGTTTCAGAAGATAGTTGGGACGCTTACGACAACGGCAAAAATAAAGGTGAAGGCAATGAACGCCGCTTATTTGCTCGTACGTTTGGCGACACCAAGCAACAAGGCTTGTGGTATGTTGACGACGATGGTCACTTCCAACGCTTGGTTGATACTGTGATTGAGCTAAAAAAAGAAATCGAAAAATTGAAAGGAAAATCAACTGATGAATAAAATTAACTGGTCTGTACGTTTTAACACAAAAAACAAAGCGTTCTTGTATCGTGTGGCGCTTGCGATTGCACTACCCATCTTGACTTACTTTGGAATTAATTTCCAAGATTTGACAAGCTGGGATGCGGTGTTCAACTTGTTTGGCAAGTTTGTCTCAAACCCTTATTTGGTAGGTTTGACAATCGTAAATATTTTAAATATCATTCCAGACCCAACAACCAAGGGGCTTGGCGATAGTGAGCAAGCATTGGGCTATCACGAACCTCGAAACGATAAGGAGGGCTACTAATATGGCAACAGATAATGACATCATCCAATTTGCGGAAAACCTAGCCGACGCTGGAGTCGGTACCGATGCAGACGGAGCGTGGGGAACGCAATGCGTTGACCTGCCTAACTCTATCTCAATTAACTTCTTTGGCCGCGCTCTTTGGGGCAACGCTATTGACTTGCTCAACTCAGCGGCAGAAGTTGGTTATGAGGTCGAGTACAACCAAGTGGGTAACCTTGACAGTCGTCCACGTCGTGGGGCTGTATTCGTCATGGATACTACTTACATCGTAGGGCACCCATACGGGCACACTGGTCTGGTTATCGAAGATTCAGACGGCTATACCATGCGAACGATTGAGCAGAATATTGACGGCAACGCTGATAGCTTGTATGTTGGTGGTCCTGCTCGTTACAATACGCGCAATTTTGACGGTATTGTAGGCTGGTTCTACTTCCCAACAGATAATCAAACACAATCCCCTGCACCAACTCCGATCCCGTTTGATGGTATAATTACTATTAACGAGGAAACCGGGACATTCACGGTTGAAGTCTCAGCTCTTAATGTTCGAGCTGGTGCTGGTCTAGGTGCTGAAATTGTGGCAGTCTATGGAGCCGGTGAAACTATCAACTATGACGGTTGGTGTGACGTTGACGGCTATATCTGGATTAGCTACATTAGCTGGTCTGGTAATCGTCGCTATGTTGCAGTCGGTCAGTCAGAGAACGGTCGGCGTGTAACGTCATTCGGTTCATTCGCTTAAACTGTAAATAACAGACCACGAAAACTAAAAAAACGAAAAGGAGTATATCACCTCCCCTAACACTGCAATAGGGATATCATGGCAGTAGTGGTCGAGCCTCAGCATTTGCTGGGGCTTTTTTTATTTGGTATAATTAAAGTCCATCATAGGCAAAGAGCTACGAGGTTATCTCATAGCTCTTTTTTTATTTGTGATTTTCATAGATAAGTGATACTATAGTCATGAAATACTTGGCGTCATTTCGATAAATTTCTTGAACTGTCCCGGCTTTATGTCGGGGTTTTTTTATTTTGCAAAAAAACTTAAATTCTTTATCAAAAGTGTTGACAAACTATCATGTATGATATATAATATACATGCAAGATAAAGGAAGGAAGTAAACGAAATGAAATCACAAGTAATGAGCCTAGCATGGAAAATCTTCAAAAACGAAAAAAACGACGTAACTTTTTCTGAAGCATTGAAATTCGCTTGGAAAGCCGTTAAACGTCAAAAGATGGCGGATGATTTCTATTTCTTCCGTTCTTCAAACGTTAAATTCCAAGGTGTTAAAAAATGGTTTGCTGAAAAAGAATTTCGTGGACGCAACAAGAAAGATTTGGCCTTCATGTCAGTAAGTGCAATCAGCGTAAAAGGATTGGTCGAAGAAACTGATAAAGCGGTTAAACTTGAAATTGTGACACCTTACGGAGTTTCTGCTAAATGGTACCCAAAAAGTGTAATTGCTTAATAAAAAAAGGAGAAAATAAAATGACTACTTACAAAGAATATAAACAAGGATTGAAAGAGCAACGTGAGAGAGTACAAGCCATTCGCAATGAAGTTTTCTCAGACAACGCAGAAAAACTAGAAACAGACCTCGTAAGAATTGCGAACGGAGATGTTTATAAAATTATTCCACGTTTTGGCACTAAATACGAAGATAGCCGAATCATCAAGCTGGATCCGGAAGATGTGGAATATAACATCGAAGAAGCTCGCAAAGTTAGAGAGCTTGCGAAAATTATGGCAAGCAAGGATTAAAAACAGAGGGACAAAGACATGATTATTAACAATGACGTTAAAGAGTTGATTTTGGAATACGTAGGACGATATTTCAAATTTGAGAATGATTTTTATAGACTGCCAAACATCAAATTTACTGATGCTAACTGGCAAAAATTCAAAAACGGTGATACTTCTATCGAAAAAATGGGAGCAGCACGGGTGAACGCCATGCTTGATTGCCTATTTGACGATTTTGAACTTGCTATGATTGGCAAGGCTCAAAACGATTACTACTTGGACAATTCTTTAAAAATGAATATGCCGTTTTATGCCTATTATGATCAATTCAAAAAACAGCAACTCTTAAAATGGCTTGAAAATAGCCATAGTGACATCATCGGAGGTGCTGGAAGAATGTACACGGCTAGTGGGAATTGGATTTCTAGTGCTTATTTAGAGATTGCGTTAGAATCCAGCTCTATCGGTGGCGGTGGCTATATGCTTCAAATGCGGTTCAAAAACTACTCAAGAGACCCTAGACCGATACCAGCAGGTCGCCAAAATCGTCTCGAATGGATTGAAAACAATTTAGAGAACATCCGATAATGTCCGTGCTAGATGAAAAGAGGAAGTAAACGAAAATGAGAATCAACACTACTAGAGTTTATATGGTATTGATGAATAAGGCTATACCTGCTGATTGTTTAGAAAATGAGATTGGTATCAGTCGTTCTGTTATTGAAAAAGTGAGAGATGACGAGAGCGAATTTAAAAATCTAACTCTTGATGTTGTTACGAAAATTCAAAAGTGGATTGATGATGGCAATTACACGTTTAGTTATGATTACAGTGAGTTTATCGAGGAATTAGAAGAAGATCTCGCTGAGGGTTTAACAGATGATTACCTATTCGTTGTTCGTGGTGATTACGACGAAGCCTTAGAGAAATGCCCTATCATTGACTACTACTACACTTCCGAAGAGATCGAAGAAGGAGATCTCGCAGAGAAGACCCTGACAGCTTCTGTCTTGGCTGAAATGAAATCAGACAACGAAATCTTTTAACCATTCAAATGAGCGGTTTTTTCGTTTAACGTTGTAATTTGGGAACGATAAAAGACTAGGATTATCCTAGCCTTTTTGTGTATTTGAAAAAGGGGGCAAATAAGGGGCAATAAGTGTAAGTTTTAGTAACTTTATGTAAGTTTTACCGTCTATAGCTTACACGCATATATCCTTATTTAATAGGTTTTCTTCCTATTATATACTTATCTAAAAACCGATTAATTTTCCCGCACAGTAAAATAATTTAAGTAGAACTTAAATAGAAAGAAGATCCTAGGGGTCTTCTTTTTTTGCTCTCAGCTCTCAGTCAACTGTAGTGGGTGATGAAAAGCTAACATCTAGAGAGGACCGGATAGGGATTCCACTGAAAAAGTCATCAATCGATGTTTTTTGTTATCTTATATCGTATATTCAAGTAATAAAAATACCCCAAAAGTTAGATTTTCTCTGTCTAATTTTTGGGGTGCAGTTTAATTCACGGGTAGTTTGATTAAGGGCTATAAGTCCATAATAGTAACCAGCGTCTTAAGACGAAGTCTTTCACTTTGTTCAAGCCTTTATTTCTTTTATTCGTCATAAGCTTCTCAAAGAGGCAGACGCATTACTTACCGTTATCACTGAAGGGATTTTTATATTCTTTCACACTTAATTGTTCAATGCGGTATCATACTTCACTAGTTCCTAGATATATTTCTTAATTGTGGCTTCATTAAGTCCTATCGTACTTACATAAAAACCTTCTGCCCCAAAATGTTTGTTTCCAAATTTATATTTTAAATTGGCATTTCTATCAAACATCATTAATGCACTTTTACCTTTTTAATATCCCATAAAACTAGCCACACTCATTCGTTGTTGTATACTTACTAGCATATGAACATGATCTGGCATTAAGTGACCTTCTATTATTTGTATGGCCCAGCCTGCTGTTTTTTAAGTCGTCATGATTGACTTTGCTCTCTAGGAAGCGTAATCTAGACCTTA
>OLQI01000364.1_pt1 | contig 45636 bp, 45 predicted proteins | sample 1672171 | NCBI WGS metagenome assembly OLQI01 (sample SAMEA3136655, study PRJEB25190) | human gut metagenome
AACCGCCTGCTCTTGACATGCCATTCAACAACTGTTATATATAAAACAAGGGTGAGAAGCCTGATTTTCAGGCTTGCCACCCTTGCATATCATAGAAGAATCTTATTTACAGACTTTTTCTCACAGTCTCGAAAACCTACGTCCTGATTTTTGTACTACCTATCCTTAATATACATCTCGATCAATTTATTCAAAGACACTTCAAACCTTTTATCGTCTGCCTCTGTCCGCTTTGCCGGACCTTTCAAATGATGTTTTTTCTTTGAGTTTCTGGCTTTCTTCGTCAAATGTCGTTCCATCAGCATCTGATCTATATTTTCATCTGTATACCATTTACCGCTCTGATGGATACCATATGCACCTTTACCCAGAATCATTGCCGCGACACCATAATCCTGCGTTACAACAATGTCTCCTTTCTGGCACAGACTGACCAGTTTAAAATCTACTGCATCAGCACCGGCTCCCACTGTGATTACTTCACTGTAATCTGAATATAAAACATGGTTTGTATCACATAAAAGAACAACAGGGATTTCATATTTCTTTGCTGTTTTTTCTACGATTGACACCACAGGACAGGAATCCGCATCTACTAATATCCTCATTTTTTCTTTCCTTTCGTCAGATCATAACTTTCCCCGATCATCCGCCAGATATCTTTATCAGGAACAGAGCCATCCAAGATAATAGAATTCCAGTGTGTCTTGTTCATATGATAAGCTGGGATCACAGATTCAAAAGCATTTCTCCAGAACTCTCTCCATTCCGGATCACATTTTACATTTATCCATACATAACCATCTTTATCATAAATAAGCGCAAATGTTTTCTTATTTCCCTTATGACGCATAACACACCAGTTATCATCATGAAAAGGATAATCTTCATATACATCTTGAAATGAATGGCAATATTGTATTGCCTCCTGCCTTGTCTGCATAGTTTCCTCTTTTCTTAACCTTCCTCTCCCCGGATCGGAGCATAGAAGATCAGCAAATCTATATATTTTTCTCCGTCTCCCTGTTCTCTATAATCATACCGGATCATATAATCCCGAATACTATATCCCCGATACGGATCAGATAGGGTATAAAGTTCTCCTGTTGTAAAATCAATTAGTGAGTACCCTGTGCTTTCCAGATATTCATCATTATCACTGTTTACCTGATCTTCATAAAATTCACACACCTTATCCAGACAATCCTGACACAATTGATCTTTGAGAGTTTCACAGTCTATCGTATCTTTCTCTCCAAGGTGTATATTGGGTTCCGCAATACATCTATCCGGTTGAGAGTGTGTCATAATAGAACCATAATCCTCTCCAAAAGAATTTACCATTGTGCTCATATGCCCAGAATCAATCTTTTCATTTCCATCATCATCATATTCTCGGATCCGGGTGTCAGTGACTGACATATCGGCCCAATGGATAATCCCAATTGAATCGAATTTTCTATAATATTCCAAAAGTCCACCAGCCGGTGTTCCGCAAATAAAGCATTGTTCTTTACCGATTGATGATTGAAGAGACAGTTCAAAGTCATCATCAGATTCATAATCCATCTGATCCAACTGTTGTTTTGTTGTTGATGTTTTTGCAGGCTGCGTCTGACAACCACAAAGAGTAATCCCTAATATAAGTACAAAGCATAAAATATTACTTCTTTTCATAAAAACCCCCGAAGCTGAAATAAGGACGTACTATGCCATCCCTCAGCACAGACGTCCCTATTTTCTAATAATGCCCTGTATATACGCTTTTACCAGCTCTTTTTGATGTTCGTCCATCGCATTCCAGTCATAAAGCAGCTGTTTCTGATCTGCTGTTAAATCAGGAATTTCTTCATCACCTGCAAAAAACTGGGCAAGGGTGATATCGAATCCCTCACATATTTTCTCAAGCGTCTGAATCGTTGGAACACTCTTCCTGTTTAGCAATGTAGAAATAGATGACTGGGCAATTCCAGATTTCTAAGCGAGTCTGTACCTACTAAATTTCTTTTTTTCACACAACTGCTCAATCCTGGCAATAATATAGTTCTCAGCTTGCAAGTATTCTATACCTCATTTCCGATATGATACCCTTATTGTACTTATAATTAAGGAAACTTATCAGATTGTATATTCCAATGCAAAATACTTAGGTATAACGAAGTATACAGGTAAAAAAATAAGGAACTACATTAGTATATCATATTTGTTCCCAGTTCTGCATCAATTTACTCATGATGGTCTGATATTATTACTATCGTTATCAGGAATATCTATGTATTTATCAAACATAGAGAATAGAGCAGCAATAAACTGTTCTGCGCTTCTATTCTGCTCCACAATCTGTTCCAATGACAATCCTTCTATAAACTTACAGACATATACCCAACAAGCCAGATCACATGCTTCTACAATAATGTCATTAATAATCTTTCCCATAACTTTATCAAAATCATTGATATCTTCAACAGGAAGTGATTGCAGATAATCAAGTGGGGGAAGCTCCCCACTTGGATTATACTTTTCTGATTCATCTAAAAATGCTAAGACCTTTTGCCTGGATTCTTCTGGCATCTTTACATATTCCCACAATGCCATAACCACTTTCAAATCCGTATCTCTACGAAGCGGTGGTAATTGGATATAATTATTTTCTTTAATCATGGTTCTTCTCCTCCTCTATGCTAACAATATTCTCACTAATTTTTCCCGGGCCAGATCAATCGCAGCATCTATAAATACACTTACATACAAAACCAGAAATGCTGAAACGATCAGGCAGAACAAAAATACAACCTGCGCCCAATCCTGGTAACAGATAATCGTTCCTATTGCCAAAGCTACCAGTCCAAGCACCACAAATGATTTAGCAATTGAAACCATATTCACAACCAGCTTAACGAGTATTCCCACGATTATGAGAATAAACCAGACCGGAATCAATAATATTTTCCCAATGAGCTTTAAACAAAACATCTTTCTCCTCCTCTCAGTCAGACAGCAAACTGCGGCATGTCATGATTCACTTCTGCCTTATAGTACCCATCGATCGTTGTCGGGGCATTGAATAATGCTGCCAGCATATATTTCTTGATATTTTTCACCTTTGATGTATTCTTCTTGAAACAGTCAAGAACATACTCGATGTGGGAATAATTCAGTTTTAAAAACTTGCCGCGTACCAGTTCTGCCGGATACCAGTTACTTGCGATCAGGATCTTTTCGCTACTGCACAGAACTGTTTCCAAAATAAGCTCATAAATGCCCTGAATCAATGCTTCGTCATACTGATACGCAATAAGTAATGACTCATAATCTATGTTTTCCTTGATGAGATCCTGATAAGCGGATACCGTATTCATCATATCAACATCTGATCTCTGTCTATCGGATATGATTTGATCTGATTTATTCTTACTCTCTTTAATATCGCTAGTATTATTATAATTAGAGTTTGAATTGCAAACTTCTTGAAGTTTATTTTCAGGACTTCTTGAAGTTTGTTTTTGGGACTTCATGGAGTTTGTTTTATAAACTTCTGCATCTTCCAGAGTATCAACATTGGTTTGTTTTGTAAACTTCTGTGCTTCCTCTGCTGATTGTTCCGCCTGTTCCTCATAGACCATGAAGCTTTTTACATATATGATGTTAGCTTTTCCAAATCCCTGCCTGCGCTTTTCAATCAAACCGATTCCATTCTCATCATCCAGTTCCTGCAGCGATTTTACAGCTTTATTCCTTCCACAGTTCAACAGTTCCATGATATCTTCAATGGAAAAATAGATGTATGCCCGGTTCTGTTCATCAAACCACTGATTTTTGATGGACAAAGACATTCTATCCAGCATCAGACCGTATAATATCTTTGCATCACTGCTCAGATTTTTAAAATATTCATTTTTGAATAAAAGTTTTGGTATCCGGTAGAAGCTGTACTGATCAGCTTCATTCCCGTAAAAGTATCGAAATGTCAATTTCTGATCCATATTTTCTCCTTTCCTGCGGTAGTAGTTCCATAATGGACATTTCTTACTCACGCTACCGCAAAGTCTTTTACGTAATAAATGCTTGGCAGCCCCATGCCTCTAAAATGCTTTTCTATAAGTCCGGCATTTTCAAGCTCTGTCAGACATTCCCTTGCTTTTTTTCTGGTTACTCCCATGTCTTTCTGGATTTCCTGAATCGGATAAACAACATACATCCGGTTTCTTTCATCGACCCATTTATTCTTCACCGCCATTCCCATACGGTCTAAAAGAAGACCGTAGAGAACTTTTGCATGAATGGTAATTCCCGTAAATATTTTTTCAGTAACTAGCATCTTTGGAATATGTATAAAAGAATACTGATCCGCCTGTTTTCCATACATATATTTAAAATCCATCACATTACCTCCTGTTCCTGTTTCCATTTCTCCAATAATGATTCAATCACTTTCTCCACGTCTTCCGATGTATAATTCTTTGGAAAATATTTCGTCAGCTTCTTTTCATTCAAAGTTACCTTTCTTGCCGGAGCCTTTACCGGAATATGGCTATTCAGAATACTGATCATCAGACTCTGGGTAACCGGTCCTTGTCCAAGATAATTTCTTAAAGCTGCAATTTGGTTCGGTTTGATAAATCCATTGTCACAGATATATTCATAAATCCATTTCTGTACATCCGGTGGAATATATGATATATCAACAGCAATGGTAAAGTTCAGACGTTTCTTGTCTACCAATTCCAGTAAATCTGGGATAAGTTCTGTCAAGCGGATGTATCTTTGAACCTGTTTATAGCTTTCTCCGGTTCCTTGAGCAATTGCTTCTGTTGTTCTTTTAAACTTTGGGACATTTTGTCCCAAAGTTAAATCAGTCCTTTCACCTTGATGTCTCATTGCTTCCATTTTCATTTTATAAGCGAATGCCTTCTCACTCGGAAGCAACTCCTCTCTTTGGATATTGGCATCTACCATGGCAATCACAGCTTCATCATCCGTCATTTCTCTGACAATTGCCGGTATTGTTATTAACCCCGCCTTCTGTGCCGCATGCATCCGACGATGGCCGGAGATCATTTCATATCCATCATTTTGATCCGGACGGATCAGAACCGGGGTCAAAACTCCTGATTCACTGATGCTTTCTATGAGATTCTGCATTTTCTCATCATCAATTACTTTAAATGGATGACCTGCAAAGGACTTTATTTTATCAATCTCAATCTCCATTGCAGACTCTTCATTTACAACTCCCAGAAGTTCATCAATACTTGTCAGTTTGATTTTCTCGCCGCTTCTATTTTTCATTTTCTAAAACCTCCTGTGTAAGACTCTTATATGCATTGGACACTTTGCTCCTAGGACAGTGAGCATAAATACTGATTCCCTCTGCACTTGTTTCTGCCGCCTTTACCGATAACGGTATTACATTTTCAAAAATCGTGATCTTTGAACCGTAGGTAACGTGGAGCATGGTTGAAATATCTTTTGCGTAATTTGTTCGGAAATCTACCATCGTCAGCAGAATTCCCATAATCTGCAATTTCCTGTTCAGTCTTTTCTTTACCATAGAAATGGTTTTAATCAGCTGCTGGAGACCTTTCACCGGCAAATATGCTGCCTGTACCGGAATCAGAACTGCATCCGAAGCAACCAGTGCATTGATCGTCATCATGCCAAGGCTGGGCATACAGTCGATCAGGATATAATCGTATCGTTCTCTCATCATTTCGATATAATCTTTCATGATCATTTCCCGGCTCATCACATTTCCCAGCGTTACTTCCAAGGCTGACAATTCAATATTTGCCGGTAACAGATCCACATTTTCCTCATGATGAAGAATTCCATCCTCCGGTTTTATTTCTTCCTCATTAATAACTGCCAGCATAATTGTTGCCAGGGTAGTACCAAGATCATCCGGTTCCACATACCCAAGACTGGCTGTCAGGCTTCCCTGGGGATCCGCATCAATCAAAAGCACCTTTTTCCCTTCTTTCGCCAGGCCGATCCCTAAGTTTACTGTTGTCGTTGTCTTTCCGACCCCGCCTTTCTGATTTGTAACAGCGATTACTTTACACATTCTTCATTCCTCCGTTTCTTATTTGTCCCAGTATTGTTCCATCCATATTTTTAAGATTGCTACGATTTCACGCTTCATCATTTCCGGTGTATAGTTGTTGGGAAAATATCTGTGAAGCTGTTCATTTGTAAATGTGACTCTTGTTATTTCTCCTTTTTTTATTTCACTGAGAATTTCCTGCATCTTTTCTAAAGTCAGCTTTCCATCTTTGCTCAATTTTTTTATTCGCTGTGCCTGAGAAAGAGAGGGCACTGACTGAGCATAATCCATGGCTTCGATTAGCTGTTTTTGTTCCTTTTCCTTTAATGCTGCCAGTTCAACTGCCGGATTGAAGGAAATCAGTTCATCATCTAACTGCTGTAAAAGCTCTGGAATCAGGTTCGTGAGAGTAATATATCTTTGCACCTGCTTTGGACTTTCACCTGTTTCTTCTGCGATAATTTCCACTGTTCTCTTTCCTTTTAAATTGTGGTCGATTTGGCTACGCGGTCTTCCTGCAGTCCTTTTCATAGCATCATTCTTCATTTTGTAAGCAAAAGCTTTCTCGCTGTAACTGATCCGTTCCCTTTGAAGATTAGAATCCACCATTTTTATAATGGCTTCCTCATCGTTCATTACCCGAATAATCACAGGCACTTTCCGATATCCAAGCTGCTGTGCTGCATATTTTCTTCTGTGACCAGAAATGATTTCGTATACACCATCTGGTACCGGCCTTACGATCAGCGGATTTAAAACACCATATTTTTTTATGCTGTCTTTCAGAAGATGCATATCCTTATCATCTTCAACCTTGAATGGATGATCTTTAAAAGATCTGAGCCTTTCAATCTCAATTTCAATTATCTGTTCATCATCAAACTGAGTAGCTGCTTCTTTTCCTGCCATTAAACTCCTCCTTTTCCTGTAATCCAAACAAAAAATGCCCGTTCAGATTAGATTCTTTTATTTGAATCTGATCCAAACGAGCATCCCGTTTGCCATTAGCTACAGCTAATGAAACATTCTATTGTTTCAGCTAATAGAAGTTTGCAGAAGTTCCTTTTATAGAAGGATTTTACACCGCTTTACCCTGTTTTACATCCCCAATCTGAGGTTTCAACAGGAACGAACCCCGATGTTAGCAGGAAGTTCATTTTTTCCCGTTTGCAAAACAGCAATTTTGATTAGCTGCCAGCTAACGAATATCACTTCAAATTAGCTGGAAATTCATTTCTCACTTGCTTTTTCTTCATCGAAAATAATAAAAAGCGGAAGATGGTTTTGCTAATTTTGCTAACCATTTTCCGCTTGATATACCGTCTCCGGGAGGATTTGAACCTCTGACCCCTCGCTTAGGAGGCGAGTGCTCTATCCAGCTGAGCTACGAAGACAAGTACCGATTTTTGGCTTAAACACTAAGTTTTCAGCCTTTTGGTTCGGTAACCGATATATGATTTTCAGCTGATTTTTAATCAACTGCAGATCATCAGATTATGAAATTGTAACAGTAGAACATCCGCCAAAATGGGGAAAGCTCCGTTGTTAATTTTGTCTCTTCCAGAATAGATTCGAACTCCAAGTTCTTTTTTCTGTTTTCCCTCAGGGTTCAGCCGCGGCTCCTTCTTAGGAGGCGAGTGCTCTATCCAGCTGAGCTATGACGACACATGCCGCAAACCCTTGATTTTACTGGGTTTCTGGGATTTTTCCCTTCGGCCATATATAAGATTATCAACTCTTTTTCGAGTTGTCAATCTACAGATTTTTTCGATTTGGTAACATTAGACCGTTCCCCAATTTGGGAAATGCCTCGGCTTTTTCTTAGAAGACGCTTGTTATATCCATTTAACTAAGGAAACTCAGCTATTGTATTTTAGCATTTATAAGAGATAAAAGCAAGCGTCTCCAGGCCAGACGCTTTGATTTTTTGCTTTGCTTTATATGGAAAGTGGTTAAAAGATTTTAGACGCAAAAAATTCTATGTTTTCTGTTGCAATTCAAATACACGGGGAGGGTATAATATAAATATATTCAAGACTCTAAAGCAAGTTTTAGTGGGAAGTCAGGATTGCAGAACAGATACATTTTCAACTTTTGTACTTGTGCGAAAAAGTAATCCTGAAAAATACACAAATTGGAGGAAAAGAGATGAAGAGAAAAATTGTAATTGGTGTTCTGGCATTGGCAATGGTGATGCCGATGTCTGCATGTTCTTCAAAGACGGAGGACAAGGCGCAGACAAATGTATCCCAGAGCGATGACAAGCAGGAAGCGGAGTCGGCAGATACCGCAGAAAAAGGGAAATCTTCAGATGAAATCAACGAATACGGTCTGGCCGGTGAGCAGACAGAGACGCTTTGTAATCTGGTGAAAGAAAAGGTAACGGAACAGTACCTGAATAAATACAATATTAATCCGGCTGATTTTACATTTCCGGAATATGTACCGGCTAATTGGGAAGAGGTCATGCCTGATAATATATGGGCATATGTGCAAGACAGCCTGAAACTGCGTTGGAATGGAACGGTGTATGACCTGCCATCAATTGTTATAACGGCAGATACGGCAGGATATAAAGAAACCGGAATCCTTGCATTCTGTTTGATATCATAGTAGCGATATGACTGTGTTCGTCCACATAACACGGTGTGAGAAGTCCCATAGAGTCGTAGAGCTTAAAAGTCAGAACCGTAGTTCGATTGATCTTTGCCATTTCGCCAATGCTAATATAGTTGGAATCCTTATTGTACATGTTGTGTATACAAAACCTTCTTTTTCCAGTTGGGGACGGGGTTTTTTCAAAAAAACCCCGTCCCCAACTGCACTTTAACCTGTCCCTTTTTGAATTGTGTTTTATTCTTCTTCAATTCCGGTGAATTCGATATCCGGCAGTAATTCGAAGTAGAAATCTGGATATTTCTGTGCCAGTGCTTTGATGCACTTATCTTGCAGGTGTTTGAATTTTGACAGCGATACGATATCTTTGTCGAATGTGATGTAGACGCTGATCCAGAGTTTTCTTCCGGTTCTTACAATATCGTAGTATAGATTTTTGTGGCCGTAGATACCGATGATTGGTTCTACGGTCTTTTTGATGTCTTCGATTGTTTCTTCCTCTGGTGGAATCAGCATGAGATCGCGGATTCCGGTGATGACTGTGCGGACTGGTGTCTGGATCATAATAACAGACAGAAGGATCGTAATGATTTGATCCAGATATGGTGTTACGCGGTCGAACCATGCGAATGGTATCATAAGTGGCAGTAAAAATGCGAATGCCATGCCGAGGGATATGACGGAGTCGATCTGCCAGCCTTGCAGCTCCATTGTAATGAGTGGAGAATGAAGGTTTTTATTCTTAATTCGCAGATAAATTGTGACAATCACGCTTAAAATACAGGCGAACATTTCAAATCCGGCAATTGTATGAAAGGATACAATGTGTCCTCCGTGTAGCATCAGATGGATATTATTGAAAATCAGTCCAAATGTAACGGCTGTCATGGTGATGCCTTTTACTACAACAAATAGTGTTTCCAGCTGCATATATCCAAATGGATGCTGTTCATTTGACGGGCGGTATAAAAGTGGAATCAGGAACACGGACGGAAGCAGCATAAAAAACTCCACTCCATCGTAGACTGCGTCCAGGAGGACTGCCTGAGAGCCGGTTGCAATTGCCATGACCAGCTCGATTACAACAAAGACTACGTTACCATATAAAGAAACTGACATTACAGATTTTTCTCTTTTTTGTGATTTTTTTCCTACATGCATAAAAATGCTCCTATTCTTGATTTAAGTGCCTTATGTAACGTTACCTATTATCAGTGCAAGGTTATGAAATATTTTCATTATAAGCAATCCTTGTGGAAAATGCAAATACGTGTCATTATCTTGTCTTTTTATGGAGATAATTATAGAATCCAGCAGAAAAATGTGATAAAATAAAAAGGCTAAGTAAGAAAAATACCTGGAGGAAATGCCAATGATATCAGGCAAACGAGTCATCGCGGCGATGCTTACGGCACTTATGGCAGTGACGTTTACAGCCAATACTGCGGTGAGTGTATATGCGACAGGGGTAACGGCTACGGAGAATGCACAGACCATAGACGCACAGAGTACAGATGCGCAGGCACTGACACCGGAAGAACAAAAGGCTCAGGAATTGCAGCAGGTCTATGATATGCCGGTGGAATCGAATGGATATAAGGACTGGCCGCAGGGTCCTGGGACTTATGGAGAAGCCGGAATTGTTATGGAAGTCGGAACGGGAGCAATTCTGTATGCCAAGAATATAGATGCTCATGAATATCCGGCAAGTATTACGAAAGTATTGACGGCGCTTGTAGCACTGGAAAATGGACAACTGACGGATAATGTGACATTCAGCCACGACAGCGTAGCGTTTTTACAGAGAGGAGATTCTTCCGTCGGATTAAAAGAGGGAAATGTAATCACACTGGATCAGGCAATGCATGCGATGCTTCTGGCATCTGCCAATGAAGCAGCATATGCAATAGGTGAGAGTGTCGGAGTGAATGCCGGTCATGATTACAACTGGTTCATAGAGCAGATGAACAGCCGATGCAAGGAACTGGGCGGTGAGAATTCCAATTTTGCTAATACAAATGGACTGCATGATCCGAATCATTACACATGTGCAAGAGATATGGCGCTGATTGGACGGGAGTTGTTCAAACATCCGGAATTTTTCCAGATTGTACAGACTCTCAATTATACAATTCCAGCCAGCGAGACGACGGAAGAACACGTTTTCCATCAAAAGCATAAAATGCTTCAGCCGTCGAATTCCAATTATTATCCATATACAATAGGTGGAAAGACTGGTTATACATCAGATGCGTTGTCAACGCTGATTACGATGGCGGACAATGGGCAGACTCAGCTGGTGTGTGTGGTACTGAGGACTCACGGAAAGAACATATATCCGGACACCACGAATTTATTTGAATATGCATTTAATAACTTCACAAAAGTAGATGTGACAACCCAGGAGAAATCTGAGGATATTGAAACATTTCTGACAGAAGACGGGCAGAGTGAACCGAATTATGTGATGTTGCCAAATGGTGTGGATTTTACAGCTTTGGATCAGAAAATCACACAGAACACAGAAGATAGCAGCACAGGAATTGTGACATACAGTTACGATGGTCATGAACTTGGAACTGCAAGGGTGAAGCTTAGCAAATCCTATTTGAAAGCGCATACAGACAGTACTCAGGACGAAAGCAAATCCAGTGGACATGACAACAGTAAAAAACAGACTAAATCCGGGAAACACCTGTCACTTGGAACAACAAAAGGAAAAGTTATTCTGGGGCTGAGCATTCTTTTAGTAATATTGATCATAACATTTATAGCTACGGTGTCTCGCATAAGAAAAAAGAGTAATAAGAGAAAAACTAATAAGAGAAAGAAACAGTAAAACACAGTTGCGAACACATAGTAAGGTACAGTATTTGAATTGGGAGAAAGGTCAAAACGGAGTTAAAAGAAGTATACGAGAAAATCGGCGGTGATTATGATGATGTAGTAAGACGTCTGATGGGTGAGAAGCTTGTGAGAAAGTTTCTCCTGAAATTTCTGGATGATAAGAGCTACGCCGATCTTGAGAGAACATTAAGCGAGGGTGATTACAAAGAAGCATTCCGTGCAGCCCATACACTGAAGGGTGTCTTCCAGAACCTGTCACTGACAAGCCTTTATCAGGTGAGCAGCCAGCTTACAGAGGAATTGAGAAATGAAGACACTGCAGTTCCAGGTAATCCGAACATTTCAGATTATATGAGCAAGGTAACAGCAGAGTATCACAAGACAATTGAGGCAATCCAGGAACTTGAGTAAGAAATCCAGCCAACAAGAAATGTGAAGAAAAGGGACAGTAAAAACCAGAAAATAAAATAGCAGAAATAAAATAGAAAAATGAGGATATAAGTTTTGCGGTACAATCACTTATGTCCTTATTTTTTGTTGCCAAGCATACGACAAAAAGGTCCGGTGGACCTTTTTTAGTGTGTTCGTGGTGAGCATAGTTCCAAAAGCCCGCCCGGACAGGTGATGATCGTGCACAACCTACATTTTTCTTTTCAACATCTCCGGATTAGTTGCGTATGCCAATGCAGTTTCTGCTGTAAGCAGGGAAGCACGAAGAGCCGTTACATAACTTTCTGTATCTACGTTAATCTCACGCTAGCTGACAATACTCTGGTCCATAGAAACTTTGAGTCATAGAAACTTTGCCTGTAAAAAGGGGCTTAACCCCTTGACGAATCTGTGATAAAACTCGTATAATAAAAAAGTGTATGAGATATTTAAAGACGTTGACGAAGACAGTAGGTTATATCCCAACGATACAGAGAACCGGCGATGGTGGGAATCCGGTACAAGTAAGATATAATTGAAGATCACTTCCGAGTTTCAGAGTTTGAACGATCTGTGATATGAGCCAGGGCATCTGCACAGGCATAAGGAACAGAATTCAGTAAGACCTGACGGAGTTCCACCGTTACAGGGAAAGCATATGTCAGTATGTTTAGGTGGTTTATAAACGTAAGTATAAGGCTTTCGTCCTAATCAGGACGGGAGCCTGTTTTATTGTATAAGAAAGTAATATCTTTACAATAAGTTATGTTTAATGGTAAAAAAGGGACACCGCAAAATGCAAAAAGGGACACCCTTAATCAATGATTGGGACGTAGTACTTTGGCAAAATGCTACGTCCCCAACAAGGAGGATATTATGTATAAGAAGGTTTCAACAGACATGAATTTTGTTGACCGGGAGAAGGAAACGGAGAAATTCTGGGAAGACAATCACATTTTTGAGAAGAGTATGGAGGACCGTGAGGGCTGTCCACAGTATATGTTTTATGATGGACCGCCGACTGCGAATGGTAAACCGCATATCGGCCATGTTTTGACACGTGTTATCAAGGATATGATTCCTCGTTACCGTACTATGAAGGGGTATGAAGTTCCGAGAAAGGCCGGATGGGATACTCACGGACTGCCGGTCGAGCTGGAGGTTGAGAAGGCTCTTGGTCTTGACGGAAAGGATCAGATTGAAAAATATGGTGTTGAGCCATTTATCAAAAAGTGTAAAGAGAGTGTGTGGAAATACAAAGGTATGTGGGAGGATTTCTCTAATACTGTAGGTTTCTGGGCTGATATGGATGATCCGTATGTTACTTATCACAACACATTTATTGAGTCTGAGTGGTGGGCACTGAAGAAGATCTGGGATAAAGGACTTCTTTATAAAGGATTTAAGATCGTGCCTTACTGTCCGCGTTGTGGAACTCCGCTGTCTGCACAGGAAGTGGCTCAGGGATACAAAGACGTAAAAGAGCGTTCAGCAATCGTTCGTTTTAAAGTGAAAGACGAGGATGCATATATTCTTGCATGGACAACAACTCCATGGACTCTGCCATCTAACATTGCACTTTGTGTAAATCCGGAAGAGGATTATGCGAAGGTAAAAGCTGCTGACGGATATACTTACTACATGGCTGTTGCCCTTCTTGATACGGTTCTTGGTAAACTTGGCGATGAGGAGAATGGTGTAAAGGCTTATGAAGTTCTTGAGACATACAAAGGTCAGGATCTTGAGTACAAAGAGTATGAGCCGCTTTATCAGTGTGCTTATGACTGCGCCGCAAAGCAGAATAAAAAAGCATTTTATGTAACATGTGATACTTATGTAACATTGACAGATGGTACCGGAGTTGTTCATATCGCTCCTGCATTTGGTGAGGACGATGCGAAAGTCGGACGTAAATATGACATGCCATTTGTTCAGTTAGTAGATGAAAAAGGTGAGATGGGTAAGACAACTCCATTCGCCGGATTATTCGTGAAGAAGGCAGACCCGGAAGTGTTAAAAGACCTGGACGGACGAGGACTTCTTTTCGATGCACCGAAGTTTGAGCACAGCTATCCACACTGCTGGAGATGTGACACGCCGCTTATTTACTACGCTCGTGAGTCATGGTTCATTAAGATGACAGCAGTAAAGGATGATCTGATCGCGAATAATAATACGATCAACTGGATTCCGGAGAGTATCGGTAAAGGACGTTTTGGTGACTGGCTTGAAAATGTTCAGGACTGGGGCATCAGCCGTAACCGTTACTGGGGAACTCCTCTGAATATCTGGGAGTGTGAGTGTGGATGCCAGCATTCGATCGGAAGTATTGAAGAGCTGAAATCTATGTCTGATAACTGCCCGGATGAGATCGAGCTTCACCGCCCATATATTGATAATGTGACGATCAAGTGTCCGAAATGTGGAAAAGAGATGCACCGTGTACCAGAAGTGATCGACTGCTGGTTCGACAGTGGATCCATGCCATTTGCACAGTATCACTATCCATTTGAGAATCAGGAACTGTTCGAGAAACATTTCCCGGCAGACTTCATCTCAGAGGCGGTAGACCAGACTCGTGGATGGTTCTACTCACTGCTTGCGATTTCAACTCTGATCTTCAACAAAGCTCCTTATAAGAACGTTATTGTTCTTGGACATGTTCAGGATGAGAATGGTCAGAAGATGAGTAAGTCCAAGGGAAATGCGGTCGATCCGTTCGATGCACTGGAGAAATATGGAGCAGATGCGATCCGCTGGTATTTCTACATTAACAGTGCACCGTGGCTGCCGAACCGTTTCCACGGAAAAGCAGTGACAGAGGGACAGCGTAAGTTCATGGGAACTCTGTGGAATACTTATGCATTCTTTGTACTGTATGCGAATATTGATGAATTTGATGCAACAAAATATACATTAGAGTATGAGAAGCTGTCTGTCATGGACAAATGGCTTCTGTCAAAGCTCAACTCTGCGATTAAAGCAGTAGATGAGGATCTGGCAAACTACAAGATCCCGGAGGCTGCAAAGGCACTTCAGAGCTTTGTTGATGATATGAGTAACTGGTATGTAAGACGTAGCCGTGAGCGTTTCTGGGCAAAGGGCATGGAGCAGGATAAGATCAATGCTTACATGACACTTTACACAGCACTGGTAGAGATCTGCAAGACTGCAGCTCCGATGATTCCGTTCATGACAGAAGACATTTACCAGAACCTCGTAAGAAGTATTGATGCAAATGCTCCTGAGAGTATCCACCTGTGTGATTTCCCGAAGGTAAATGAAGCACACATCGACAAAGAGCTTGAGGAGAATATGGAACGTGTTCTGAAACTGGTTGTTATGGGACGTGCCTGCAGAAATACTGCAAATATCAAGAACCGTCAGCCAATCGGACAGATGTATGTCAAAGCTGATTTTGAGCTTTCCGAGTTCTTTGATGCCATCGTTGCCGATGAATTGAATGTGAAAAATGTAACATTTACACAAGAAGTACGTGACTTTACGTCCTATTCTTTTAAACCTCAGCTAAAGACAGTCGGACCAAAATATGGTAAACTGTTAGGGGGAATCAAAAATGTACTCAGCGGACTGGATGGAAATGCTGCTATGGATGAGCTGAATGCAAATGGTTGCCTGAGATTTGAGGTAAATGGTGAAGAAGTAGTCCTGAACCGTGAAGATCTTCTGATCGATACTGCACAGATGGAAGGATATGTATCTGAGGATGACAACGGAATCACAGTTGTTCTTGATACGAACTTATCCGAGGAACTTCTGGAGGAAGGATTCGTGCGTGAAATCATCAGCAAAGTACAGACAATGCGTAAGGAAGCTGATTTTGAGGTCATGGATAAGATTGTGATCACATATGAAGGAAGTGAGAAGGCAGAAACTGTATTTGCGAAAAATGCTGATGAGATCGGAGCTGAGACACTGGCTCTGGAGGTGAAAAAAGCAACACCTGCAGGTTATGTGAAAGAGTGGAAGATCAATGGTGAGGCAGTAACTCTTGGAGTAGAGAAGCAATAACAGATGTGAACAGGTCTGCTCCGGCAGATCTGTTCTTTTATTCATTTTCTAGCACAAGAGTAAGAAAGGATCAAAACAATATGATTAATCCGAGATTTGAAAAAGAAGCGTTTAAGAAAGAAGTAAAACAGAATGTTAAGCAACTGTTCCGAAAAACTGTAGACGAAGTATCTCAGCAGGAGCTTTATCAGGCAGTTTCCTATGTCGTAAAAGATGCAATTATCGATGACTGGATCGCAACTCAGAAGCAGTACGAGAAAGATGATCCGAAAATCGTGTATTACATGTCTATGGAGTTCTTGCTTGGAAGAGCTCTTGGCAATAACCTGATCAATATGACGGCATATAAAGAGGTGAAAGAGGCTCTGGAAGAAATGGGTCTGAACCTGAATGAACTTGAGGATCAGGAGCCGGACCCGGCACTTGGAAATGGCGGACTTGGACGTCTCGCTGCATGTTTCCTGGATTCACTGGCATCTCTTGGCTATGCGGCTTACGGCTGTGGTATCCGCTACCGTTATGGTATGTTCAAGCAGAAGATCAAAGATGGCTATCAGGAAGAAAGACCGGATAACTGGCTGAAGAACGGCAATCCATTCGAACTTCGCAGACCGGAGTATGCAAAGGAAGTACGCTTCGGTGGAAATATCCGTGTAGAGTACGATGATAAGACCGGAGATATCCGTTTTAAACAGGAGAATTATGAGTCCGTTCTGGCAGTTCCGTATGATTATCCGATCGTAGGATATGATAATCATATTGTAAATACACTTCGTATCTGGGACGCAGAACCAATCGTAGATTTCCAGTTAGATTCATTTGACCGTGGTGACTATCACAAAGCGGTAGAGCAGCAGAATCTGGCAAAAACGATCGTAGAGGTTCTGTACCCGAACGATAACCACTATGCAGGAAAGGAACTGAGACTGAAACAGCAGTATTTCTTCGTATCTGCCAGTCTTCAGGCTGCGCTTGAAAAATATAAAAAGCACCATGATGATATCCATAAACTGCCGGAGAAGATGACGATTCAGATGAATGATACACATCCGACGGTAGCAGTTGCCGAGCTTATGAGACTTCTTCTTGATGAGGAAGGACTTGGCTGGGATGAGGCATGGGAGATCACAACAAAGACCTGCGCTTACACGAACCACACCATCATGGCAGAGGCTCTGGAAAAATGGCCAATCGATTTGTTCTCCAGGCTGCTTCCTCGTGTATACCAGATCATCCAGGAGATTGACCGCCGCTTTGTGGCTAAGATCCGTGAGATGTATCCGGGAAATGAAGAGAAAGTAGCAAAGATGCAGATTTTAAGAGATGGTCAGGTAAAGATGGCTCATCTTGCAATCGTAGCTGGATACTCTGTCAATGGAGTTGCAAGACTTCATACAGAAATCCTGAAAAAACAGGAGCTTCGTGATTTCTACGAAATGATGCCGCAGAAATTCAATAATAAGACAAACGGAATTACGCAGAGACGTTTCCTGATGCATGGAAATCCGCTGCTGGCTGACTGGGTAACAGATAAGCTTGGAACAAAGGACTGGATCACAGATCTGTCTCTGATGTCAGGATTGAAAAAATGGGTGGATGATGAGGAAGCTCTGAAGGAATTTATGAGCATCAAGTATGAGAATAAAGTCCGCCTGGCAAAATACATTAAAGAGCACAATGGCATTGAAGTGGATCCAAGATCTATCTTCGATGTACAGGTCAAGAGACTTCACGAGTACAAGAGACAGTTTCTTAACATTTTACATGTGATGTATTTGTACAACGAGATCAAGGAACATCCGGAAATAGGCTTCTATCCGAGAACATTTATCTTCGGAGCAAAAGCTTCTGCAGGATATATCCGTGCAAAACAGATCATCAAACTGATCAATTCCGTTGCGGATGTAGTCAATAACGACCGCAGTATCAACGGCAAACTGAAAGTTGTATTCATCGAAGATTATCGTGTGTCAAATGCTGAGATCATCTTCGCAGCAGCTGATGTAAGCGAGCAGATTTCCACAGCTTCCAAAGAGGCATCAGGAACCGGTAATATGAAGTTCATGCTCAACGGCGCACCGACACTTGGAACGATGGATGGAGCAAATGTGGAGATTGTTGAAGAAGTTGGTGCAGAGAATGCATTTATCTTCGGACTCAGCTCTGACGAGGTCATCAATTACGAGAACAATGGCGGCTACAATCCGATGGATATCTACAATAGTGATGCCGATATCCGACGCGTTGTGAACCAGCTTGTTGATGGAACATATTCACAAGGTGATAAGGAAATGTACCGTGACCTGTATAATTCACTTCTGACAGTTCAAGGTGGAAGCAAAGCCGATACGTATTTCATTCTGAAGGATTTCCGTTCTTATGCGGATACACAGAAGAAGGTTGAAGAAGCTTACCGCGACAAAGACAGATGGGCTAAGATGGCACTTCTGAATACTGCAAGCTGTGGAAAATTCTCATCTGACAGAACGATTCAGGAGTATGTGGATGATATCTGGCATCTGGATAAAGTGACAGTAGAAGTTTAGTTCATGCAGAAACAATGCAAAGGCATTCTTGAAGAATAAAAAAGAACGTCTTCTCATATTTTATATGGGAGGGCGTTTTTTATATGAGATTTGCATATTTGAAATATAGATTAAAAAAACTGGGGTGCTATCTTCTGATCATTATATTGCTGCCCTATATTATCACCGTGTTCTTAAGCGGACCGGGAGCTTATGGAGCTTCCAGAGTGGACGAGACTATGGTAAATGTGAAGGCAGACGGGGAAAAGTCCGGCAGTGATGGTGGAAAACAGGAAGATTCTAATGCTGAAAATGTGGATAAAATTCAGATGCCGCTCAGTGAATACTGTATTGGAATTATGGCCAGAGAAATCCCCGCGGTTTATGAGGAGGAAGCTTTAAAAACCCAGGCAGTTCTTGTGCGGACCCAGGTATGTCTGGCGCTTGGCGCAGGGGCAGATACTATATTAGAAGAGAGATACTGGACAAAGAAAGATATGCAGGATTCCTGGGGAGCAGATCAATATTCCAAGTATTATAAGCGGCTTGAGCATGCATGGGAGGAGACCAACGGACAGGTGCTGACTTATGAAAATGCGCTGGCAAAGACACCATTTTGCAGACTCAGTAATGGAAGTACAAGGGACGGACGGGAGGCGCTGGGGAGCGAAGATTATCCGTATCTGAAGATTGTGGACTGTCCGCTGGATATTGAGTCGAAAGAACAAATTCAGACAATTACTATAGACGATATGGATGCAGAAGTGACTGGGGTAGACACTGCAGGATATGTACTTAGCGTCCGGGTTGGAAATGACACCGTGAGTGGAGAAGAATTCCGAACCAATTATCATCTCGCATCAAGCTGCTTTTCTTTTCAGAAATATGACGGAAAGCTGCGGATCACGACCCGGGGTATCGGACATGGACTGGGCTTAAGCCAGTACACGGCAAATCAAATGGCAAAAGAAGGAAAAAGCATGGAAGAGATACTGGCACATTTCTTCGAAGGGACAGAACTGAAAGAAGGCGTGGAGATCGTGCAGGTGGAAGACGGAGCAGGAGAGTAGCAAAATTTGTAAAGTCATAATAGTATTGTACAAAAAGCCGAGGCATTCTTGAAATTTCCATATAAGAAAGGCTAGAAAAAGGCAAAGACAATATTTTATATGTAGTTTGTATAGTACCACTACAATCTGGCAAGAATAGAGTCAGAGGTGGTGATGAAAATGAACGATAATAATAAGATGGATCGCGGCAAAGAACATGCCGGTCCGAAAAAAATGACGCCAAGGCAGAAGCAAAAGAGAAATCGTAAGGCGACACTGGCGGCAGTTCTGTGCTTTGTGGCAGCCATAGCAATTGTTGGAACATACACAATGCGGGATTACAAGACAGTGAAAAAAGAAGGGGAGCTCGCAAAAGCACAACTGGAGGAACAGAAGAAAGCACTGGAGGAAGCCAGTCAGGAAGCAAGTGGAAATGCACAGAAAGACAGTGCTTCCGAGTCAGGCACGGATGGAGCCGGAACCGGTGGAAAAGCCGAAAAGAGTGGCTCTGGTGCAGGAACAACAGGGACTGCAAGCAAAAATACTGCAACAGCCGGAAACACAGATGGATCCGGAAATAATGGCAACCAGGACGGCAACAGTCAGACTAACGGAAGTCAGCAGGCGGCAAGGACAGCGGGCAGTGCATCTTCCGCAAACTTTACAAGCGACAGCAAGATGATCTGGCCTGTAAGCGGCACGGTGCTTATGAATTACAGCATGGACAAAACAGTTTACTTCGCGACACTAGACCAATACAAGTATAATCCGGCATTGGTTATCAGCGGAGCAGAAGGAGACCAGGTTCTGTGCGGTGCACCGGGAATAATTAAATCCATTGATGTGACCGCACAGACAGGAACAACCGTGACCGTAGACCTTGGAAATGGTTACGAAGTCCTTTACGGACAGTTAAAAGAAGTGCCAGTAAAAGTCGGCGACCAGGTAGAGGCAAAAAGCATTCTCGGCTATATCGGACAGCCGACAAAGTATTACAGCGTGGAAGGATGCAATGTATATATGGAATTACGAAAAGATGGAACACCAGTAAACCCTGTAGATTATATGACAAAAAGATAAAGAATGTGTATAATTGGGGACGTAGTAAAAATGAAGTCTTGCTACGTCCCCAATTAAAGGAGAAATCATGAATTATACATATATTGTGGAGTGTGGGGACGGTAGTCTCTACACTGGCTGGACGAACAATCTGGAAAAAAGAATACAGGCTCATAATGCGGGAAAAGGCGCGAAATATACGAAGAGCCGTCTGCCGGTGAAACTGGTGTATTCGGAAACATTTGCCACGAAGGAAGAGGCAATGAGCCGGGAGTATGCGATTAAGCATATGAAAAGGAAAGAGAAGTTACAATTGATTGAGAATAGAGCTGAAATATTTAATATTTAAGGACTTGCTTTTTTGAAAATAACGGTTATAATATTGATATAAGAACAAGTAGTAATAAAAACTACGTATGGAAATGCGAAAGAAGAATATAACATTATTTTCAGGAGGGGTAAGTTATGGCAAAAGTAATAGAACAACATGTAAAAGATCCGGGAAGTGCGATCACACATTTTATTGGAATGCTGATGGCAATATTTGCAGCAATTCCGTTGCTTATCAAAGCAGCTCATGAGCCTGGCAGGATTTATCTTGTATCTATTGCAGTTTATGCGGTAAGTCTGATCCTGCTTTATGCAGCTAGCACGACATACCATACATTTAACATTTCCAAGAAGGTAAATACGATTCTGAAGAAAATTGACCATATGATGATCAGCGTACTGATTGCCGGAAGTTATACACCAATTTGTCTGTTAGTGCTCGGCGGACGTATGGGATGGATTCTACTGGCAATTGTATGGGGATTCGCAATTGCGGGAATTCTGATAAAAGCGTTTTGGGTATTTTGCCCGAAGTGGGTATCTTCCGTACTTTATATCGGAATGGGGTGGACTTGTGTACTTGCATTTACACAGCTGCTCAACTCCCTGTCACCGGCGGCATTTGGATGGCTTTTAGCAGGCGGAATCATTTATACAGTCGGCGGAGTGATCTATGCACTGAAACTTCCGATTTTTAACAGGAAGCATAAAAATTTTGGAAGCCATGAGATTTTTCATCTGTTCGTGATGGGAGGAAGCCTGTGCCACTTTGTAGTGATGTATGCATTTGTGCTGTAGCAGATGAAGCTGAAGGAGCCGTGCAGCAGACATAATTTTCATGTCAAAACAGCGAGGAAAAAAATAGCAGAGAATAAGAAACAGTCTGAGAGGAAAACTTTCAGGCTGTTTTTCGTATACGCAGAAAATGTAGTTTCCTGCGTATACGAAAGCTCTCTAGAGACTATAGCAGATGAGAGGGAATCTTATCAAGGATATATTAACGAATTATTAATTATTATTACTAAATGTAAAATACACTTTATTTTTTGAATAATATATGTTATGCTACGTTCATCTTAGGAGAAGATCTAGTCTCCAGATATTCCCAAAGCCGTTAGGCGTTCATCTCGGTGTTTCGATTTCTGAAACAAATACCCGATATGAAAGAACAGATGACAAAATTTTGAAGGAGGGTATAGCCTATGACCAACAAATTACGACAGTATTTTCCAATGATTCATACCAGACAAGAGGTATTAGCTGAAATTGAAGCAAAACCGAAATTAAAACAAGAATTTTATAGCTGGGAAAAAAAGTACCGAAAGGAATTTTTGGATTTTTGCACGGGAGTAAAAGGTGTAAAAATTATGTATGATTTTATTAGTAAAGAAATCTTGAATCCGGAAACAGTGCCGGAACGAGTAGAAGAATTACTTTCATTATTGATAGGGCAGCAGGTACATATTAAGGAAGTGCTTCCGAACGATGGAACACGGATTTCGGACGAATCTACGCTTGTGATTATGGATATGGTAGTCGAGTTGGAAGATGGAAGTATTGTAAATCTGGAAGTTCAGAAAATCGGATATAAATTTCCAGGAGCAAGAAGTGCATGTTATTCAGCAGATTTGTTGTTACGTCAATACAAAAAAGTACGAAGTAAAAAAGGAAAGAAATTTAATTATACTGATGTAAAAGATGTATACACGATTGTTCTGTTTGAAAAAAGTCCAACCGAGTTTCATGAATTTTCGGACACATATATTCATTATTTTGAACAACATTCAAATACAGGAATCCAACTGAATCTTTTGCAAAAATATTTATTTATTTCTATTGACATATTTTTAAAATACCAGCAAAATATAGGTATACAACTGGAAACTAGACGAGATGCATGGCTTGCATTTATGGGTTCAGATGATCCGGATATTATTTTGAAGGTTATTGAAAAATATCAGGATTTCAAGGGAATGTATCAGCAAGTCTATGAAATCTGTCAGAATATTGAAGAGGTGATGGGAATGTTCTCGAAAGAATTAGCAGAAATGGATCGGAACACGGCACAGTTAATGATTGATGAGATGCAAGAAGATATAAAACAGAAGGAAGAAATACTTAAGGGACAGGATGATAGAATTAAAGATCAAATTAACAAACTTAAAGAACAGGACGATAGGCTCAAAGAGCAGGATCAAGTAATTAGAGAATTAATGAAGAAAATTGAACAGTTAGAAAATAAATAATGAAAACAGGTATCTCTGCTCATTGGCGGAGATGCCTGCTTTGAGACTTAACTTTCAATAAGTGAAGAAAAATCGGTAAGTTCTTCCATCAAATTATGTACGGTAGTCATTTGATGAATTCTGCCAACATTGCTTCCGCAGAAGATAAGCCCATTTTCAATATCACCTTTTACAGCATTGATCAGCGCCTGAGTAATGCAATAAGGAACAGTGCCAGGATTGCACTGGGCAAGGCAGTTATAGCATTTTTTTATTGGCTGACGCTCTCGTTCTATATTCTTGATGAACTCATTGCGAAGTGCTCTGCCCGGCATTCCGACAGGGCTTTGGATTATTTGAATATCCTCTTCTCTGGCATGTATGTAAGCTTGCTTATATGCATCTGATGCGTCACATTCTTCTGTTGCAACAAAACGGCTTGCAATTTGAACACCATCTGCGCCAAGTCCCAATGCGTGGGCAATGTCTGCTGAGTCAAAGATACCACCGGCAACAATGACTGGTATTTTTTTGTTGTATTGTTTTTCATACTCTTTTTTACATTCAATTATATTTTTGATTTCTTTATCATAATTAAGAGAATTAATATCAACAAGTTCTTCCGTAGAAAATCCAAGATGTCCACCTGCTTTTGGACCTTCAATTACAATAAAATCAGCGGTTCTGTCATATCTGTGTGCCCAGCGTTTTAAAATAATCTGTAATGCTCTTTTAGACGATACAATTGGTGCAATCTTTGTACGGCAAGTTTCACTGACAAGAGCTGGAAGTTTCATCGGTAGTCCGGCACCACTGATAATGACATCGGCACCAGCGGCAACGGCCTCTTTTACGTGTTCTTCATAATGCTTTAGAGCCACCATGATATTTACTCCGATAAGTCCGTTGCCACAGGCGATTTCTTTTGCTTTTTGGATATGTTTCCGTATAGCAAGACGATTACATCCTGCCTGATCTTTCTCGAAGCCTTCCTCGTCATAACCAATCTGGGCAGTGGAAATGATGCCGACTCCGCCTTCTTTTGCTACAGCTCCGGCAAGTTTACTCAGGCTGACACCGACGCCCATGCCACCTTGTATAATTGGGAGTCTGGCAGTCAGATCACCAATTTGAAGATGTTTTAATTTTGTATTCATAATATTTATCCTTTCCAGAATCATTTATGCTTGAAATTAAATAGTTTGAATTTCAAACTATTTAATTATAAAACAAAACGTTTTCAGTGTCAATATCTTGTAGTAATCTATTCTTTTATATATAGTATTAAATACTATATACAAAAGGCGAGATTAAACAATAATAACTATGTTACAATAGAATAAAATGTTTCGAATGGATTGATGGAGAAGAAAATGAAAAAACATAAAGTTATATTTAGAATACTGTTAATTGTTATATGCTGCATGTGTTTTACGGTTACAGGATATGCACGGGCCGGTGGAGGAGGTTCCAGTGGAGGATCTGGGGAGGATCTGGAAGCAGTTCGAGCAGTGGGTCGCATAGTCATTATTACGGGCAAGGCGGAAGACGCGGAGGACCGGTTGAAATGATTATCTGGTGGGGCACATTTATTTGTATGGCCGGAGCCGGAACGATAGTGTTTCATTATGGAATTCAAAAAGCAAAGCGAAAGAGCCTGCGTTCTATGAAATCATTTGAAAAACCAGGAGAAGAATGGAATCCGAAAAAGATGAAAAAATATGTGAAGCATGCATATTTTGTTATTCAGGAATGTTGGAGGCGTCAGGATACATCTTATGCGGAAAAATACCTGAGCAAAAATCTTATTCAAAATTGGAATTCGAAACTGGGTTGGATGGAAGTAAATCATGAAAAGCCAGTACAAGAACGAGTCAGATTTTTAAATGCGGCTCCGGTATTTGCCTTTGATAAAGAAGGCGAAGAACACGATCGGGTGATTTATCTGATTCATGGAAGAATGATTGGATATTATATAAATACCGATACAGGAGAAGTTGTACGTGGGAAAACATCTCCGGAAACATTTTATGAGTATTGGGTATTTATCCGTGAAGATGGGAGATGGGTTCTGGATGAAATCCGGCAGAAAGATGAAGTGGATGTGAAGCGGTTGTAAGGCTGCACCGAGCCATTCATAGACCTGCGGTCTATTTCATGGACGGCTGTCGCCGTATAAGTTAATAAGGCTGCGCCGAGCCATTCGGAATCCGCTGGCGCTACTTCCTCATGTAGGGCTGTCGCCGTATAAGTCAACGAGGCTGCGCCGAGCCATTCGGAATCCGCTGGCGCTACTTCCTCATGTAGGGCTGTCGCCCAATAAGTCTAAAAAGAAAAGCTGACAGTCTGGTGAATAAATTCCCCATCCTGCCAGCTTTCTTTTTATCCTTGCTCAGCTTGTAGCTTAGCCAAAGTATCTCTTAAGCAGGCCTTCGAATGCTTTTCCGTGACGTGCCTCGTCTCTTGCCATCTCATGTACTGTGTCATGGATTGCGTCAAGGTTAGCTTCTTTTGCTCTTCTTGCGAGGTCGAATTTACCTTCTGTTGCACCGTGCTCAGCATCTACACGCATCTCAAGGTTTTTCTTTGTGCTGTCTGTGACAACTTCACCAAGTAATTCAGCGAATTTTGCAGCGTGCTCAGCTTCTTCATAAGCAGCTTTCTCCCAGTATAAACCAATCTCTGGGTATCCTTCTCTGTGTGCAACTCTTGCCATTGCCAGGTACATTCCTACTTCGGAACACTCTCCTGCGAAGTTTGCACGAAGATCCTCTAAGATATCCTCGCTTACGCCCTGTGCAACGCCTACTACATGCTCAGCAGCCCATGTTCTATCGGCTGACTGCTCTTTGAACTTAGAAGCTGGTGCGTGACAGACTGGACATTCAGCTGGTGCAGCCTCTCCTTCGTAAACATATCCACATACTGTACATACAAATTTTTTCATAATGATAATCTCCTTTTCTTTTTATTAAAATTTTTTGTTGTTCAAGTTAGTTTTATGATTCAGAGCTTCGTTTGCATTTTTTGTAAATGAATTTATTTTTAAAGCTCTAAATCAATATTAGTAATTGTTACTGATATTAAGATAACATAATTACTTGTCATTGTCAATAATATTTTTTATTAAATTTATCTTTTTGATAAAATAGACTGACAAGTTTGTTATGACTCACGGGATGTTTTCTGTGTGAGACAGTCTTGACAAGTTCCATAGAATAATGTTGCATGTGAATCAATCGTGCCATCAAAATGCTCCTCGGCCAGTTTATTCATGGTATTGATGTGAGCTTCGTCGATATGCAGATCAAATACCCGGTTGCAACAAGTGCATACAACGTGATAGTGTGGGTGAGTATTGCCATCAAATCGGTCCCCACCGTCAGGAGTGGTAATCTTAATTGCTTCGCCCATGTCAGCAAGCAGATTCAGATTCCGGTAAACAGTTCCAAGACTGATACGGGGGAATTCTTTTCTTACATGAAGATATACAGTATCAGCAGTTGGATGCTCAGTTGTATGATCGAGATATTCTTTAATGGATGCTCGCTGTCTGCTGTATTTCAATGTAGCCATGCGATAACCTCCTTGATAATAATAATTGTTACTATAATTAGAATAATAGAAAATGTTCCATTTGTCAACTTTTAATTTATAAATGTAATACTTTTGTAATAATTAATTGTAAAATTTTGTAAAAAAAGTGAAGAAATGGATGTAATATGATGAGAAAAAGTCGGGATAATAGCCTTGACATGGGATTGTTGCGTGATATAATAAACACGTAACATATGTAACAATTCTGTAATATTTACAAAAGATAAGAAAAGAAAACATAAGGAGGGAGTTTATGGATTCGATTCTTAGAAAAGGATTGTTCCTAGTTACCTTGACAGGAGCTATTGGAGTTTTCCCAGCTACGGCATATGCTTCTGATATTGAGGATAATCACACTATGCCAGGAGTGGGAATTGAGCAGGTGCTGAATGATTGTTATTCTTCACAGAAAGAGATTCAGGTGGAGGATTATCTGGCACCAGAAGATAAGGGCGAGTATTTAGATATGGCTTTTGCAGATGTTGAATCATTTTTATATATAAGAAGTGAACCGACAAAGCAGAGCGAATGGGTGGGTAAATTATATCCCGGTTATGCAGCAAAAATCGTAGGACCAGTTGGAGAATGGACGAAGATTGAATCTGGTTCGGTTACAGGGTATGTGTATTCGCAGTATATAATAATAGGAAGAAATGCTCAGCAGAAGGCAGAGGAAGTCGTAGAAGCTTCTGCAAGCGCAGATCCAAAAGAAGCTTTTTCTTATGCAGAATCTAGAGAAGAAGAGGAAGCACGTTTGGCTGCGGAGGCAGAAGAAGCGGCCAGGAAAGCAGAGGAAGAGGCTCAGGCTGTGAGAGAGGCTGCCGGAAGTGGTCAGGCAGTGGTGGATTATGCATGTCAGTTTATCGGCAATCCATATGTCTGGGGAGGAACAAGCCTGACAAATGGAGCTGACTGCTCTGGTTTTGTGCAGTCTGTCTACGCACATTTTGGAGTGAATCTTCCAAGAACATCTTCAGAAATGCGAAGTGCCGGCAGGGGAGTCAGTTATTCGGAAGCACTTCCTGGGGACATCATTTGCTATGATGGACATGTCGGTATTTACATGGGAGACGGACAAATTGTAAATGCAATTAATAGCCGAAAAGGAATCGGGATATTGCCTGCCACGTATAAAGGAATCCTGACAGTAAGAAGATTACTTTAAATTGGTGCATATTGAACAGAAGCATAAAAGAACAGATTAAGTAAGTGAAAAATTGCTGGATGTACAAAATAGACAAAAGTGTATAAAAAATTTGATTGTTGAAAAATAGTTAAAAATTTATCCACATTGAGTTATCCAAGTTTTCCACACTAAAAACGTGAAAAAAGGTGGAAAAATACATGATTTCTAAAAGTTTTCCACATTATCCACATAAAAAGGTGTGGAAACTGGGGATAATTCAAGGTAAATAAAAGAACGAATGTTTTGTGAAGTTATGATAAAAATAGTATTTTGTCGAAAAAAATCGGCAAACGTATTGACTTTTAAAAAATCAAATTTTAATGGAAAATTGTCATAAAATGTTTACACAATGGTGAAAAGCAATTATAATAAGAAAACGTAAAAGAAAAGGAGGTGCACACATGGCACGAGTTACAAAGGAAATGACTATGGGAGAACTGCTTCAGACATATTATGAGCAGTGCCCTGAAATTGTAGATGTTCTTACAGGATTAGGAATGCATTGCATCGGATGCCCAAGCTCTATCGGAGAATCACTTGCAGATGCTGCATATGTTCACGGAATTGATTCAGATCTTCTTGTTGAGAAACTGAATGCAACAATTAATGCAAAACTTGGTGAGTAATATTAGATTTGCAGAACAACAGAAAATAGAACAATAAAAAGCGGACTCCAATTGGAATCCGCTTTTTATTGTCAGGCATAAGCCTGAAAGATTTTTCTTAGTTTTGTTTAAACATTAGCCAGTTGCTGTACTGCATCATTTTCCAGTAGTACTTTGCAATGCTCTCCGAGGAAAGCAATTGTAGCGCCGGAGGTCTTCTCTAATGTACCGTATTCAGATAACATATTACAGAGTCGACTGAAATCCTTTCGTGTATGTTCTGACTGAGTCATCGCAAGGATATAAATATTTTCGGCAGTATCTTTATACAAAGTGTTCGCACCAAAGTACATATTTCCAAGTAATCGTGAGGCCGCAAGGACATTATCCATAGAGGCAAATGAAATCAGACGGATTGCAGGTTTCTTAGGTGCAGCGTCTTTTGGTATTTCATTCTCCAAAGCTTCAGTTTCAGGATCATCTAGAGATTCTGATGAAGAGCTGACTGGATTTTCCGGTTTGGAAGAACTTTGTGCAGCATTAATCTTCTCTTTGACTTTGCCAAGCAGATCAAGAAGAGATTCAGCACCTTCCAGTTTGTCAGGGAGTCCCTGACGGGAAGAATCTCCATCCTGCCCCGGAAGAGGTGCGAATTTAGAAAAACGCGTGTCGAGTTCCTCTGGATCCTCGACTTTAGTAATGATCAGCACGATTGAATCTGAGGAAGAAGGGATTGCCTCGATCATCAATGGCATATTCTCTGCTTCAAAACCAAATTCCTGTGCTGCCTGTTGCATCATATCGTGGAAAAGTGATCTCGCTTTTTCTGTACCATAAGCCAGTTCGCTGAGTTGGAGCTGACGTTCGGCCAGATCTGCGCGTGTTAATGTACAGCGTATCTGATTGTCACTTAATTTTTCAATCTTCATATTTATCACTTCCTTTCACATAGTATAGCATAGAAAAAGTTTTTTGTTCAATAAAATAAATATAAAATCAAAAAAGTGCTTGCTTTTAAAAAGAGTATCCATTATAATGACCGTACTAGAAAATAGTTTTCCCTGGTAACTATATTTTTAGAACATATTTCTTAAAAAGTAATTCTTAACAGTATCTAGCCAATCAGAATAAGAATTCGAGAAATAGCGCGAATTCCGCGCAAAGATTCAAGAGTAATAACAATCAGATAAAAACAACAATCAGAAAAAATCAGATAACAATTAGAGTACAATCAAATAACAATTAAATAACAACAGATCATGAAAAAATCAATCAGATAAGTAACAAAGCAACAGATAGTTGAATAGTAATGCACGGCTGTTTTCTAGCAGAAAAGTGGACGTGTCTGGATATGTGGGATAATGTATCACGGCATTTTATCCTTCTGGTTTGTCATATACAGATTTCGAAGACAATGCGACCGGGGAAGTGCATTATTGAGGAGGAGGTAAAGTCATGGGGGACCCCAGAGAAAGGAATTATCAAAGTCTTTTTTCAGAGTTGGCAGGTTATGAAAAAAAGGGAGTATATATGTTAATGAACGAGGTGCCGGCAAGTCCCATGCAGATTGTGCAGGCTCACATTGTGAGGGAGGATGCAGTCTATATGCGGGATTATGTGTTGAATGATAATGGAGATATAAAAGAATTGTGTTTTGATGACGTAGAGATGCAGGAACAAGATAGATGATATAGCCTCCGGCAGGGCGCACATTGTCCGGTGGACAATGGTTTTGCGCCGACCGAAACGGAGTGTAGACTTGCAGAGGTGCGCAGTAGAAGTATGTCATGCAATTGCATGACGCGCACCTCGCAGCAAGAATGCCGAGGCATTCTTGAAAAAAAGTGTGTAAGTACCCTCATAAGCAAGGCCTGAATTTGTCGAAAAAGGATGACGCATGTCCACTCGTTTGTTATAATAGCGAGTAGGAGGTGCAGCATGGACGAAAAGGAAATCAAGAGAACCACAGATCCGCGAAAAAAAACGGAGTGGGCAAAAAGCGCCAGCAATCTGCAGAATCAGCGACGCCAGGAGTCATCCGGCCGCACGGAGACTGAGGGCGGAGCGAGAGGACAAGCAAGTCGGGAGAATGCGGAAACTTTGTCAGGAAAGGCAGCCGTAGAAGATAGAGAACGCCGCAGAGCGAGAAATGCAGGATCATCAGCGGGAAAATCTAAGGTGAGAAAAAGACCGGCGGTATCGGAAGACGGTCAGGAGAGACCGAAGAAGAGACGTCCGATATCAGAAGATGGTCAGGAGAGACCGAAGAAGAGACGTCCGGTATCGGAAGACGGTCAGGAGAGACCGAAGAAGAGACGTCCGGTATCGGAAGACGGTCAGGAGAGACCTAAGAAGAGACCGCAGAAGACAGAAAAGATCTCTAAGAATCAGAAAAAGCAGGCGGCACGGCCGGCAGCAAGAAAAGCGCAGACAAAACGCAAGCGAAAAAGACGTGTAGGATTGATGATTCTATTATTGATCATACTTGGGATAGCCGCAATTGCAGGAGCATTTCTGTGGAAGAAGTACAGTCCGTCAAAGGAACGGATGGATGTAAAAAAATATTATGGAATTGAAAACGATAGTCAGATGGCTATTACGGTAGATGATCAGATTGTGGAACCTCACGGAATGATATCGGATGGGAAAGCGTATGTGCAATATGAAGTTGTAAGAGATTATATCAACAGCCGTTTTTACTGGGATGCCAATGAGAACAAGCTTTTGTACACACTGCCGACAGATATTGTAACTGTGGAAATCGGAAGCAAAGATTACAGTGTTTCCAAAGAAAAGAAAAGTGAAGATTATGTTATCCTGAAGACAGAAGGAAACACAACTTATGTCGCATTAGATTTTATTCAGCAATATACGAATATAGATTATGAAGTATATGATAGTCCGAACCGGGTGATGATTACTTGTGACTGGGGAAAGAAACAGGTTGCAACAGTGAAGTCAGATACACAGGTTCGATATCGCGGCGGGGTTAAGAGCCCAATCGTGACAGATGTGAAGAAAAAAGATGAAGTGATCGTTCTGGAGAATGAACAGAACTGGAAAAAGATTCTTACAAAAGACGGGTATATCGGATATGTGAAGAAAAATGCATTGAAGAATGAAAAAACTAAGAATGTTACTCGCGATTTTACGGAACCGGAATACACCAGTATCAAGAAAGATTATACCATTAATATGGCATGGCATAATGTAACCAACAGTACCGCCAATAGCGGTTTGCAGCAGAGACTTGCAGATAGTAAAGGGTTAACGACAATTGTGCCGACATGGTTCCATGTGAAAGATACAGAAGGGAATCTTGAATCGATTGCTTCAACAGATTATGTAAATTATGCACATCAGGCGGGCCTGGAAGTGTGGGCCGCTATCAGGGATTTCGATGGGGGAATCGGATCCAATGATGAATCACTTCAATTACTCAGCTATAGCTCGAGAAGAGAGAATCTTATCAATCAATTGATAGGAGCGGTGATGCAGGTCGGAATAGACGGCATCAATGTAGATTTTGAAAAGATTTCAAAAGATTGTGGAGTTCATTATATACAATTTATCAGAGAACTGTCTGTAAAATGCAGACAAAATGGTATCGTACTTTCGGTGGATAATTATGTTCCTAAGGGATATAATCAACAGTACAATCGCAAAGAACAGGGCGTTATGGCAGACTATGTCATTATTATGGGATATGATGAGCATAATGGAAGTTCACTGGAAGCAGGTTCAGTATCTTCTTATGAATTTGTAAAAGAAGGAATTGAGGAGACGATCAAAGAAGTACCGGCAGAGAAAGTGATCAATGGGATTCCGTTCTTTACAAGACTGTGGTCGGAAACGCCGAAAACACAGGAAGAACTGAATCAGGAGGCAGGAACAGAAGCAGCAGATTATCCGATGAAGGTGACAAGTGAAGCACTGGGAATGTCTACAGCCAGAGATAAGATCAGCCAGGCAGGTGCAGAAACAACATTAGATGAAACAACCGGGAATAATTATGCGACCTGGGAAGATGACGGTGTAAAATATGAAATCTGGTTGGAGGATGCAACCTCGATTGAGCCGAAGCTTCAACTCATGAAGGAGAATAAGCTTGCAGGTACTGCCGCATGGGCATTAGGACAGGAAAGTTCAGATATCTGGGATTTGATTTTGAAGTATGTAAACTAGAGTGATGAAAGATCAGAGAGTGAGATTACTTTCTGGTCTTTCTTTTTTTGAATGAACAGATGGGAAAATTCATATACTGAAACAAACAGGTGCTTTGGTAAAATATACGAAGTTTTGGAGGTTTCAGGAAGTGCGCAAGAAAATTGAATTGTTAGTATTACTTCTGGCGCTGGCAGGAATCTATACCGTCAGCCGAAATCTGGAAAAATATGTACAATCGGATCAGGTGAAAAGTGAACAAGAGCGGAAGATGGATCTTGTTGTTATAGATAGTGGTCACGGGGGAAGTGATCCGGGAAAGGTTGGTATCAATGAAGTCCTGGAAAAAGATATCAACCTTAAGATTTCAAAACAAGTGGAAAAAGAACTGAAGAATAAAGGTTATCAAGTTGTTATGACCAGGGAAAAAGATCAAATGCTCGCAGGAGAAACTTCCGGAAATTCCAAAATACAGGATATGAAAGCGAGAGTTGATCTGATAAATGAAAAAGCTCCGGGGCTTGCGGTCAGCATTCATCAGAATAGTTATCACGAAGAGGAAATACATGGTGCACAGGTATTTTATTATTCCCATTCAGCAGAAGGGCATACAGCGGCAAAGCTGATGCAGCAGGCGCTTCTTGGCGCGGACAGTGAGAATACGAGGCAGGAAAAGGCCAATGATACATATTACCTGCTCAGGAGGACTCAGGTGCCGACAATCATCGTAGAGTGTGGTTTCCTGAGCAACCAACAAGAAGCAGAGCTTCTGGCGGGAAAAGATTATCAGAAAAAAATCGCCAAGGCAATCGCAACAGGAATTGACGAGTATCTGAGAAATGCTGCCGATGGTACATAGAATGAATAGCCAGACAGACGAGATTTGGTTCGAAAAAATATTTGGAAAGTGATAACAGGTGTAGTATAATAAAAAACATGAAGACAATAGTAGAAAAAATTACAAAAGAACAACTTAATACAGAGGAAGGAAAGAAGATTATTGGTCAGGCCGGAGACTTTTTAAAAGAAGGTGGACTGGTAGCGTTTCCAACGGAAACAGTATATGGTCTCGGTGCTGATGCTTTGAATAAGACCGCTTCAACCAAGATTTATGCGGCAAAGGGAAGACCTTCGGATAATCCTCTGATCGTGCATATTACGAATATGGGAGCACTGGATAAGATTGCAGATATTATTCCGGAAGTTGCTTATAAAGTGGCTGATGCTTACTGGCCGGGACCGCTTACAATGATTTTCCAGAAGACAGAGGAAGTTCCATATGAGACAACAGGAGGTCTGGATACAGTTGCAGTACGTATGCCAAGTGATGAGATTGCAAGAGCTTTGATCGATGCGGGTGGCGGGTATATTGCTGCGCCAAGCGCGAATACTTCAGGACGTCCGAGCCCGACGAAAGCTGAGCATGTAGAAGAAGATTTAAGCGGTAAGATCGAGATGATTTTAGATGGAGGAGCAGTAGATATCGGAGTTGAATCTACCATTCTGGATATGACCGTAACACCGCCTATGATTTTACGCCCTGGTGCGATTACAAAGGAGATGCTCACAGAACTTATCGGTGAAGTAGACATTGACAGAACATTGATCACGCCGGACAGCAAAGTGAAACCGAAAGCTCCGGGGATGAAGTATCGACATTATGCTCCGAAAGCGGATCTTAGTATTGTGGAGGGACCGATGGAACTTGTGATCGATGCAATCAACCAGATGTCTGCAGAGCGTATGGCTAAAGGACACAGAGTTGGTGTGATCGGAACACAGGAGACTGTAGGCCGATACAAGGCAGACGTAGTGAAAAGTATAGGAACAAGGGCAGACGAAGCAACTATCGCCAATCATTTGTATGCGGTATTGCGCGAGTTCGATGATGCTGAAGTAGAGTATATATATAGTGAATCATTTGCAGCCGGAGGAATCGGCAGTGCAATTATGAATCGATTGCTAAAGGCAGCAGGACATCATGTGATAGATGCCTGATGGCTCTTTATGTGGTGCAGATCAAATCAGATGTGTGCCGGATATTAAAAAATCTGATAAACATGTCATGAGATGGAGGAGAAAAACATGTCTAAAGTACAGGTTATGGATCATCCGCTGATCCAGCACAAAGTGAATTATATCCGCAGAAAAGAAGTTGGTTCCAAGGAGTTCCGTGAGATTGTTGGGGAGATTGCGGCTCTTATGTGTTATGAGGCAACAAGAGATTTGAAATTACAGGATGTAGAGATCGAGACACCAATCTGTAAGATGGTTGGAAAAGAATTAAGTGGGAAGAAATTGGCAGTTGTACCGATCTTACGTGCAGGACTGGGAATGGTCGATGGAATGCTGAGCATGATCCCGGCTGCAAAAGTAGGTCATATCGGTCTTTACAGAGATCCGGAAATGTATGAACCAGTGGAATATTATTGTAAGCTTCCGGCAGACTGTGATGAGAGGGAAGTATTTGTTGTGGATCCTATGCTGGCAACAGGAGGTTCAAGCGTAGCAGCAATTCAGATGTTGAAGGAAAAAGGTGTGAAACATATTCGTTTCATGTGCATTATAGCAGCTCCGGAAGGCGTAGAACGTATGCAGAAAGAGCATCCGGATGTAGATATTTATATCGGTGCTCTGGATGAAAAACTCAACGAGCATAAGTATATTATTCCGGGACTTGGTGATGCTGGAGATCGTATTTTCGGAACGAAATAGGAGGAAGCAGCAGTGAGTGATAAACGTAAAGACTATATCAACTGGGATGAGTATTTTATGGGAGTAGCAAAGCTATCCGGACTTAGATCCAAAGACCCGAATACTCAGGTTGGGTGCTGTATTGTCAGTCAGGATAATAAGATTTTATCTATGGGATATAATGGACTGCCGAAGGGCTGCTCAGATGATGAGTTTCCGTGGGTGAGAGAAGGAGAAGATCCATTAAAGACAAAATATGTCTATACAGTACACAGTGAACTGAATGCGATTCTGAATTTCCGTGGAGGAAGTCTGGAAGGAGCAAAGCTCTATGTGTCTCTTTTCCCATGTAATGAGTGCGCAAAAGCAATCATTCAAAGTGGAATCAAAGAAGTTATCTACGACTGTAACAAATATGATGGAAGCACAGCTGTACAGGCATCTATGCGTATGTTCGATGCAGCAGGAGTGGCTTATCACCAATACAAGAGATCGGATCGCAAAATAGAGATTGAATTGTAAATTAGATATTCTTAAAAAATCGGCAGAATAGAGAAGCAGATGAGAGGATTTCCGGGAGGAGATCCTCTTTTTTAAATAGAAAAGCATGTGGGATAAAAATAGTATGCTATATAAATAATACTGATTTTTAAGATTAAACCTATGAAATGAAACAGCATTTCTGAATAAAAATCAGACGGGGATATTTTAAAATATGTCATATGGTAAGCTTAACAAGGATATATATGAAAATAGAAGGAGGCTTGGATATGTCACAGAGATGTTCGAATTTTATGATAAATTTTCTGATTCGTATGGCAGTCGGGGTGATGTTGATTCTTGTGATAAATGGATTCTTCGTGTCAAAAGAGATTCCGGTAAGGGTGGGGCTGAATCCAATAACAATGGCCGCCTCCGGAACATTAGGAGTCCCGGGGGTTGCCCTGCTATATGGTGTGGCCTTTTATGAGAGCCGGTAAGCAACACTGCAGATAAACCCTTTGGGAGCAAGAATGGAAGTGATTCTCCAGGATGAATATTCGTCCTGGAGTTCTTTTTTATCCGGAGTGACGTAAAATGTACGTTCGGATTCTTTCGTAAGATAAAAAGAAGTGAAAGAAGTTGTCATACCCGTTCCAAGTCCCTTTACGAAGGATTCTTTCAAAGTCCAATAATGGATAAAATGTTTTACACGCTTTTCGTCAGAGTAATTAAGAAATTTTTTAATTTCCTCCGCGTGAAAAAAACGTCCCATCAGCGATTGAAGCCTGACATTTCTGTCAACTTTTTCAATATCAATACCTAGTGGTGTAGAGGTTGACATTGCAAATGCAAGGTAGCCTTCGGTATGAGAAATATTAAAATAAAGATTCCGTCCGATTGCTGGAGAGGCAAGATAGGGTTTGCCATGCCTGGATTCATGCAGGCATACCAGACCTTTGTCAATACACAGATAATAAGAAAGGATTTCTCTGATCATGGCACGCCCGGCACCTGCTTTGTGCAAGTTGCTGTCATCCGGTTCCGGCACATAGATAATGTGTACTTCGCCCGCAGCAGGAAAAGAAGGAGTTTTACCTTGTAAATCGCGTAATTTTAAGAATTTGAACTCCATAATATGGACTCCTTTCAAGTGAGATAAAGTCGGTAAGTTTTAAAATTCTATGGATATATTATAACTGTTTCCAGATGATTTTCAATGATTGATAAAAACAAATCTATCTATGTTGCACAAAGTTTTACATTTTCTAAAAAAGGGATAGACAAAAGGGGAAAGCCTGTCTATAATCCAAGACATCTGATTGTTATATTCTAGTTGGCAAGACATAACCATTCAAGTTATTCAAAGTAATTCAATGTTATTCGACCATTTATTCCGGTCATGAATTCCTAAGAAGATAACGAGAGAACACACAAGAAGAGGAGGGATAATATGTGGAGAGCAAAAATCTGGTAATCTGTGATCCAGAGACAAAATTTGCTTCCGCGTTTGCACAGTATCTTACAAGACAGAAAGAATTGGCGGTCCGTGTCAGGACATGCAGTGATCTTTCTTATGTATTGGCTATACAGGAGAAAGAGAAGATCGATTTTCTGTTCATATCTTCGGAGTATCCGGAAGATTCCAGAAAACAGGTAAAAGCCGGTATGGTATTTGTAATCGCACCAGAAAGAGAGGTGGCGTTGGAAAACCGGGAGGTGCCGATCTACAAATACCAGCCGGGAGATCAGATCCTGGCGGAAATGATTCGTCAGTGCAGCATGTCAGGAGACGAGAAGCAGATATTTTTAAAGATTACCGGTAAAAAGAACTGCAGAGTAATTGCGGTATATTCTCCGGTGAGAAGAATTGGAAAGACAACCTATGCAATCAGGCTTGGAAGAAAACTGGCAAAGGAGGCAAATGTATTGTATCTGGGAATGGAAACTTACGGTGGAGAAGGTGGACATTTTCCGGAAGGAACACAGACACTGGCAGATGTCCTGTACTATGCAAGGCAGGAACAGAGCAATATCGGAACGGTACTTACAACTATTGTGAGACACTCGGAAAATCTGGATTATATAGTACCGATGCCTGTATCCGAAGACATTAAGGAGATTGACTCGGAAGAGTGGATCAGGCTGATACAGAAAATTATAGAACAAAGTATTTATGAAATCGTGATTCTGGATATGGATGAAGGCGTTCGGGACATTTACCGGGTGCTTCGGATCTGTAATGAGATTCACATGCTTACGATTGATGAGCCGGTCGCAGAGGCGAAGGTGGCGCAGTTCGAGGCAGAACTGGAACTTCTGGGCTACGAGGATGTCAGACGTAAGATCATACGAAAGGAGCAACGCACATGATACAGGCGGAACAGCTTCATGCGAGGATTCTGGAGGAACTGGATCTGTCCAGAGATATTCCGGATGAGGAGCTGACGGAGTTGATTCACCGCGTGCTGGACGAGGCATCCGGCAGAGAATATATACCGCTTGGGAAAAAGGCGGAGCTTGGCAGAGAATTATTTAATGCATTCCGGAAATTTGATCTTCTTCAGGAATTTCTGGAAGATGATAAGATCACGGAGATTATGATTAACGGGACTGAGAATATATTTCTGGAGAAGGAAGGAAAACTGATCAGATCCGGGAAAAGGTTTGTTTCGCGGGAGAAGCTGGAAGATGTCATTCAACAGATCGTTGCAGGATCCAATCGAATCGTAAATGAAGCATCTCCAATCGTGGACGCAAGACTTCCGGACGGGTCGAGAGTAAATGTGGTACTGGGGCCCATCGCTTTAAATGGGCCCATAGTAACCATAAGAAAATTTCCAAAAGAAGCAATTACAATGAGACAGTTGATCCGGTGGGGTTCTATCTGTCGGGAAGTAAAAGAATTTCTGGTAAAGCTTGTTAGGGCAGGCTACAACATATTCATCAGTGGAGGAACCGGATCAGGCAAGACCACATTCCTGAATGCTTTATCGCAATACATACCAAAGGATGAAAGAATCATTACAATTGAGGACAACGCAGAACTACGGATTCTGGATATTCCAAACCTGGTAACTCTTGAGGCGAGATGCGCCAATCTTGAGGGAACAGGTGAGATTACTATACGCGAATTAATTCGGACGGCGCTTCGGATGAGACCAAATCGCATCATCGTCGGGGAAGTTCGCGGAGCCGAAGCAATTGATATGCTGCAGGCACTTATATGTACTTTATAATAATTATATATATGATGTGTATAAGGATGGAATATAAAGAGTAAGAGAGAGGAATAGGAACGTTATGAACATTAAATATAAGTTATTGTATAAAAGGTTAATAGAGGAAGGAAAGAGAGTAGGTGTCATTCAATATTATAATGTACTGTTCATAATGGAGCTATTGTCAGATAAAGATATATGGTATTTAGAACAGTGGATTAATGGTACAAATAACATTAATATGAAGGATATACATAGATGGTGTAGGTTACATTTTATTAAATACCACACTGTATTTGTTTATATGAAAGAGTACCCATTAAAAGCAAATATTTGGAACGTATATTCATATATAAGATGGAAAATAGAAGGGGTGATGAACAGGGGATAAGATATAATGTTGTTAGTATGAAGGGAGCCTCAAAGTAGGGCGCCCTTTTTGAAAGAATGAAAGATGAAGGCTCTGCTCTATTCGTCTGGCAGAGCCTGAGTATTGTTTTGATTCGTAGAAAATAAATCTAGTTGACCTTCAGGGGTTGCTCCTTGATCGGATTCATCTTCAGTCGATAGTTCTTTTTTTTTAGGTGTTTTATGAGTGTATAGTTTTTCAAAAGGGAGCGGATATTTGGATTTTTTGTTGTATTCTAATAAAAGAGCTTCTGCGAATCCTAATGAACCGGCACGACGTTCTCTGGCAGTACGACTAATTTCTCTGACAGAGACACGTCCAACTTTTTCTTTAAACGTGTCATCTTTCATTGTATCTCCATAAGCATTATCCAGACGGGCAATAGCATTTAGCATGTTGGAGCTAAAAGACATAGGTGCACCTTCCCAAGTGGCAACACAAAGACGTAAAACACGATCAAGAGTGTGGAAACCGTATTTTTCATAAATATTTATTAAAGTGGACACAGCACATATACCTCCGGGGCGAGAGGAAGAGGTAATAGTGAGATCATACGATTCAACAAGATCACGTATAATGAGTTCCCTATCGTTGCCAGCCTCAATATTAGCCATGAATATTTCATAAGGCAATAATGATTTGACATATTTCATTTGATTTGCAAAAATATCTGCTTCTTGAGTGTAAGCCAGATCATCATAGACCATACACCAAACAGGGGTTTCTCTTGATCCAGAGACTAGAGCGACAATTTCTATAGTGTGTTGTCCGTTGAATACATAATTTATTCCATCACGTCTACTTACTTTTACAGGGTTTATTTGATACAGATCAAAATTAGCTGCGGCACGCTGAACGTGTTTGATGGATAGATTACGCTGGTAATCTTGATTTGAGCATAGATTTTTGATTGGTATTTGCTCAAAATGCACTTGAGGAACAAATTTTTGTAAATCCTCGGTATTTCCATCCATAATTATATTTCCTCCAATTTCTTTAATATACTATTTGTGGTTGATAAAAGGCACATAAGTTGATACTTTAGCTTATTCTTCGCTGTATTAGATGCCATTTTAAAATCAGAAACTCTTAATACTCTTTCAGTAGAACTGATCCATGAGGGAATTGTCAGCGTAAGACTTGCAATTTCTGCATCTGGATCGAATTGTGGAAGATTGCGTATGGAAGGAACGGAAGCAGATGTTTTTTTATCTGACATTGGCTTAGCGTAATTATTCCACAGTAATTCCCTTTTCATATCATGGTAACTGAGATGCCCTATCTGTACGGAGAGAAGGTAGTTATTTAGTTTTAAAAGCTGTTCCTTTGGTAAATCTGAAAGCTCAATAATATTGGCTTGGGAAATCCAGAGTTGACCGGAACGGACTCTTTTGACCAGATCAGGAACTTTTTCATCAATTATATCTAGTGCATGGCTGTAGGCAGAATATTTATGAACAGTAGCCATTGATATATTACATTCTTCGGATACTTTTTTTGCTGCAACGCTAGAACCAGAAGTATGAGATTTATTTGTAGACGAAAGTTGTCTTGCAATTATTATTTTTTCAGCATTATATTTTTCCCCGATTAGGTATTTTTTGTTCGCATTGGTCAAATCTTCTCTTTTTAGTTGGTCAGTACATATCCATGAAATAACATCTTCTTTGCTGGGCAAATGAAGTCTTTTTATGCGGAAAGGGATACTGTGCTTGCGGAATAATTCATATGCTTCTATACCATTAATGACAATACCATTCCATGTGCAGATTGGGACGTGATAGGAATGACATAATATCTGTTGTTCAAGTTTTTTATAATCTTTTTCATTGAGATATTGGTATAAATTCGTGAATTCAGGTTTGGTTTTCAATGTATATATACTATAATTGCGCATACTCATCTCCAATTATTTTTGATTTTAGTTCCACCTGTGGCAGTCGTGTAATGATGTTATCCATGGAAAATAGAGCTATTTTGTTATCGGGGTAAATGTTTCCTTCCAAACGAAAAATATTATATTTTTCCCAAGAAAGGTTAAGCTGGGAAAGTGAATATAGTAATTCTCGGCTGTATAATTCATAGCTATTACCATTGATAACAAAATAATCTTTAACTTTATGAGCAAGTTTATCTTCTGCACAGCTAGCTTTGATAGCTATCATTTTTTGAGAGGGATTAACAAGTAGTTGAATATATTCTGGGTTACCAATCTGACGGAGTGTACTGCGATGGATTCGTATGCGGTTCTTTTTAAAATCAATACATATTAGTGGATGGGAAGAGTGTTTGTTGTTCATATGTTTTTTCCTCACTTTCTGTTGCTGATGGTTCATTTGTGTTTTTTGTGTATTTGTCAGTTGTTTTTTTCTTTTCTTGTATGTCAAATACAGCATAACCTTCAAATATATTGACTTGCATTGATTTTTGATGCTCTTCCACTGGGATACCAAACTGGTTCTTCCATTCTTCAGGATAAGAAGGTGTCCTGGCAGTGGTTACATTTCCATTGTCTTTTATTGTACGTGGAAATATTTCTGGTGAAGTCAAATCGAAGATGAACAGTATTTCATTTCCGGAACGAATTAGCTTGCCAAGGATCTTGTACCGATAATTAGGATTCCAGTCCATGAGTGAAATCACTTTGGCAAAGAAAATCCGGCAAGTGATTTGTTTTGGAGAACGTTTTTTACCAGAGGAACACCAACGAAAGGAGTCTTTCTCTTCTTCTCGACAGGGACGAACAGCCAGCTTTTTATCAATGGGGTTGACTAATATTTGTACATACTCGACATCTGGTAATTTTCTAATGCAGGCGGTATTTACGGATACCTTATAGTTATTAAAGGTAAATGAAGGTTCATAGATATGAGCGAAAAATTCGCCACGAACAACCTGATAACCGTCATAACTAAAAGAATCATCGTCGATTACTTCCATTTGGCTTGTGGGGGTAGATGTGATTGTTACGGGCATAGGTGGGTTAATTTTCATCATATCAGAAGGTTCGGTTGCTATATTCCATTGATTTTGAGGTTGATCGCTCATTTGGTGTCTCCTTTAATTTCCGTAATAATATTCTTTATATTTTCTATAATGGTTTCCTTGGGAGTGGTTTGTAGTTCCGGCTCTTTATAGGGTTTGCTTTCCGAAGTGGTCTGCCAGTTTTTGTCTGCTGTAAATTCTGTTAGTTCTGGTGCTTGAGACTGAGTATAAAAATTATTACCGAAGCCATTCATCCAATCGGCAGGATAAGCCAACACACTCTTAGAATCAGATGTTATATCTGCAGTGTTGTTGGGGCAGGATACATCGTTTGAATTTGTCGGTATACGTATTTCTGTATCATTCATATTAAAAATAAGGACATTTTCATTGTCTTTTTGGTGGGCAATTCCTAATATGCGGTATTTGCATTTTTTGTCCCATTTAAATATTTCGTATAATGTTGGTAAAAATGCAGCACCGGAAATTGGTTTTGGAACAGGCTGTCCATCTTTGAGACGTGACCACTGCACTTTATTTTTGGTTTCAGAGGAACATGGCCGGATAGCAAGTAGCTTTGATTTGGGGTGTATCAGCATTTCAACAAATTTAGTGCTTGGAAATTTCCGTATCGCATCTTTGTTAAAAGAAATCTGTTTATTTGAAAAAGAAACAGAAATCCGACCAACAGAGGAAAAAAATTGTCCTCTAGCAATCTCATAGTCTCTTAAATCGAAGGAACCAGCAGAAGCAGTGATTGTATCAGGCATATCCCGAGTTGTTGATTTAAGGACGCTTTGAGAAGCTTCAAAGTAGTCTGTGGCTTTAAAACCGGACCATCTTGGATTGATACTAATAAATCCACATAGAGAGCCTTCTTGTATCACGTGTAATTCTGGTAAAATCTCTTTATTTCCATATTTTGCATTTGTAATCAATTTTTGAACAGCTATAAAATCATCTCTGGAAATAATCGCTTCGTGATGTCCGACTTTTCTGTATTGATTACGATCTTGATTGTTTTTCCTTGATTTATGGTCAAGATAATTTGGTGTCCATGTTTTTCTTGCCAGAACGTCCCCACAGTGGCGTTCATTTTGAAGGATTTGCAATATGGTACTGGATGACCAGACATCATTATTCTTTTTGGTTCTACAACCGAGTTCTGTCAAAGAATCAGCAATTTGTTGGGTACTGCTTCCATTCAGATACATATAAAAAATTAGCTGAACAATTCTTGCCTCATGTGGATTGACTACAAGATCTCCATTTTCGTCTTGGTCATATCCGAGTAGAGGAGGTGTGAGGAATATTCCTCGACGAAAACGCATTTCAATGGAAGAATTCATGATTTCACTTTTGGTATGGCTTTCTTCCTGCGCAAGCGTTGACATGAATGAAAGAATCATTTCACTTTTGGGATCAAGCGTATTTAAATGTTCTGTTTCAAAAAACACACCGACAGGTGGTCGGAGTGAAGAAAGTTCTCGTACATATCGGATACAGTCAACAACGTTTCTTGCAAATCGGGATACACTTTTTGTTATGATTAAATCAATTTTTCCGGCTTCACAATCTTTGATCATTTTTTTGAATGCATCCCTGTGTTGAAGAGAAGTGCCGGAAATGCCTTCGTCGGCATATATTTCTACAAGAATCCAATTTGGATTTTTATTTACTACATCCTGATAATGATTTTTCTGTAATTCGTATGAGGATGTTTGGCGTGGATCATCCGTAGATACTCTAGCATATACAGCTACTCGCAGTTTTTTCTCAGTTTTAAAAATATCCTGTTGCGGAAGTGCTGGAATTACTTCCAGTTCTTCTGGATCTATGCCTTTATATCTTTGACGGATTCGTGCTTTCTGTTCATCAATATTGCTGCTTCGTTCTTCACTTTCTTTCATCAGTAGAGACATCCTTTGTAGTTGATATAAATATCATAGGATTTTTTTGCTGAAAAAGACATAAACCATCAGTTAAGTGATTAACGGATGGTTTATGAAGAAATGGTTATTTGATTGTTATTGAATGATTTAATAATCATTCGAGTTATCAGTATCGAAATTATGTCTCGTGGATAGATGCCAATCATTGATTCGCAAAATGTTCTTTATGGCTGAAAGAACCTCGAATATGTAACGTTTTTCGGTGCTGGTGCAATCTGCCATTAGTAAATCAATATCAGTTTGATATTCCGTAGGATTGTATAATAAGTTCCCGTAGAGTAGCTCATCAATAGTAATTTCAAGAGCATTACTTATCTTGATTAAAGATTCTAAACTGGGTTTACGCTTAGCATTTTCTATATAGCTTATATAAACAGTAGAAAGATCAGCGAGTTCAGCCAGTTCCTCGGCAGATAAACCTCGTTGTTTGCGGGTTTCCCTTATGCGTTTGCCTATAAGTGCATAATTTATTTCCATCTCCTCACCTCCTTTCCATCACAACTTGACATTTTCATGTTGTAGATAGAAAAAAAATGGTGAGCTATACAATAGCAATTAGTTGTATAGAGAGAAGTATACCATATGTATATAGTAAAAAGAAGATTGTCGATTAATGGGGAAAAAAGACGATATGTTGTAATTGAAGAATAGTGAAAAAAAGGTTATCATTTGTGTATTATAAAATATGGGAGGAAAATACATGATGGTCCTATGTCAAGATTTAGTACAAGTTAAAATGAGAAATTTCTCCCCATTTTAACCTGCCAGAAGCTCAGCCTCAGTGTGCGTTCTTTCATACACTCGTTCGAATTCGTTTGGCGACATATAGTTGCAATGGCTATGAATTCGTTTCGTATTGTAGAAAGCTTCCAGATATTCAAAAATCAACTGGTATGCCTGCTTATAGTCGCGAATTTTAAAGCGATTGAGCCATTCACGTTTGATAATAGAATGAAAGGATTCAATGCATGCATTATCCCACGGAAAAGCTTTCTTCGAATAACTGCGCTGCATATTTTCGGTTGCTTTTTTATATTCCTTTGCAACATATTGGCTGCCACGATCCGAATGGATAATTAATGGTTGATCGATATTTCGGCGAGCTTTGGCTTTGTTTATAGTATCAATCACGTAAGATACTTCCAGTGTTTCTGAAAGCGTCCAGGCTATGATTTTTCTGGAAAATAA
>OLQI01000368.1_pt1 | contig 45390 bp, 34 predicted proteins | sample 1672171 | NCBI WGS metagenome assembly OLQI01 (sample SAMEA3136655, study PRJEB25190) | human gut metagenome
ATATAAATATAATAATTTGATATACTTATATTTTTGTGTTAACCTTTTCTTGGTCTTGTGTATTTCTTACTCAGGACCTTTTTTAGTTAGCGGAGCTTTGCTAGTAAGCGGTTTCTCTTATCTAGGGATAACGAAACTATCCCTGCCGATGATTAATAAAAAAACTTTTTTATTTTTATTCATATGAGCAATTAATCATTTGAAGTACATTCCGCCAATTAGCAAACTGATTCAAAAAAATTGCGGGCTGGCCTTGTGACCGTGATTTGTCCTGCCCGGCAGCCGGCCGGATCTGTCTAATAAATTGACCTTAGCGGACACTAATTTTAATGTTCACCCGACAAGTGACAACCAGTCTTTCGGAATTTAAAATAAAGTGCGGGACCGCGACGGAAGTTTATTATCACTTCTGCCGTGGCCCCGCACTGCTGTTTTTAGTTAGCAGTCACTGCATATAATTAAGGTCATCGTACTTGGTCCCGGCTTGCTGCTTAGCCATGCTCTGGCTCTGGTAGTAAACCGCGTTAACGTGCATATCCGCCCCACCGGCTTCCACCAGCACTTTGACCTGCTGGCCGTTGATGGTTTCGGTGTGAACAGCATAGTAAGTTCCCGCACCGGCTGTTTGCATCCAACTATGCATTAAAAGCCAGTGCATCCCCTTGGCGTTCACAAACATCCCCCGCATCCAGTTCTTAGTGGCTTTCATTATCGCCTGGTTGGTGATGTTGCTATCATTATTTAAGAAAGCTGGGTCCTGTTTATAAATCGCCATCTGCTCGCCATCGTTATCGCCACCAGTATACTTAAAGGTGTGAGCACCAAAGGTCACGGAGCCTGGTTCGTCATTGTCGGCCGTGTACCAGGTTCCCTGCAGTTCACTTGGGACGTTGACCGGACCCTCGTTCCCGTACTGGCCGGTGCTTGTGGAAGACTTGCCAGTTTGGGAGCCATTATTAGCAGGAGTGGTCAGGCCGCCGTTGGTCTTATCAACCACCTTGGCGCCCGTTGCCAGGTTATTGACGAGCTGGCCCTGGCCGTTGTCGTTAAGGTACTGAACCATGTCTGCCCGGCTCACCGTGGTCAGCTTCTTTGCCTGGCCGGACTGGGCATTCTCGTAAATCGTAACATTATTGCCACTAACGGTATAAACCAGGCCGGTATCCTTGCCATTAGCCGTAACATTGTAGGCCACCCCCTGGCCGTTGTCGCTCAACTGGTACTTATTCGTCCGGTAGAGGTTCACCTGCAAGCCGTTCTGCTGGCCGGACTTAGCAGTCGTTGCCCAATCGTTGCCGTACTTGTTGCCAGCGTAGGCCGTAATCACAGCAACCGTCTGCTGGGGAGTTAAATTTCCCTGGCTAATCTTGCTGTTGGTTTTCGGTGCTAGAAGGCCGGAGGACGAAGCCGATGAGGCGTCCTTGCTAGTGCTCGTCTGATTCCCGCAACCGACCAGGAGCAATGCTAGTCCAGTCACGAGGGCAATTCCCAATTTTTTACTATTCATAATGTGCTCCCCTTGTTCAATAAGATTATTTCCTTTTAATTATACGCTAAACGACCATCATGACCAGTTAGGATTGTTTTTTCATTTTTATAGTAAAACGAAAAAGCCACCGACTGGTTAAAACCAGTCAGTGACCTTTTACAATCTTTTAATTAAGCACGGGACTTGTAGCTGCCATCAGTGGTGTTGATAATCAGCTTGTCACCGGTCTTGATGAAGGCTGGGACGTTAACAACCAAGCCAGTGTTCATCGTAGCAGGCTTACCACCACCATCAATAGTGGCACCCTTGATCATTGGTTCAGTTTCAGCAACCGTCATTTCAACAGTCACTGGCAGTTCAACCCCAATGATGTCGCCGTTAACGAAGTTCAGCGTGATGTTCATGTTTTCAACCAGGTAGTTACGGTCGTCACCCAGTTGTTCGTGGGAGAGGCTGTATTGTTCGTAAGTTTCCAAGTCCATAAAGACAGCGGAGTCACCTTCGTCGTAGAGGTATTGCGCGTTCCGCTTGTCAACGTTGACCTGTTCCACCTTTTCGGATGGCCGCATCGTGGTGTGGACGATTGAACCAGTCCGCACGTCTTGAATGTCCATCTGCATCAGGGTGTTACCCTTACCTGGCTTGTGGTGGTTGATTTGGAGAACCTTGAGCAGCTTGCCGCCCCGTTCAAAAACCATGCCCTTTTTCAAATCGATTGTTTGAATCATACTAAAACACCTTCACTAATTTGAGATTTTGTCCGGTCGAACTGCGGCGAGACAGCTACCAGAACGATTTTACGGCCTGACGATTTCAAGCCATAGTACAGTTATCATTGTAACACATTCGTCCCCGTTGCTATACGCTTAAAGTGCAAAAATCAGCGAAGTCCTACTCACCCTTCTTTAAGTTCCGCCAGTACATCCAGCCCCAGCCGCAACCGACTAGGAGGCCAAAGAAGAGGGAATTAAAGACCAGCACAACATAAATCATCATATGAGCGACGGTTGGAACCTTAGTCAGGGAATCACCGGCATTAGCCAGGAAGACCGCCACCTGCACGATGGCTTCTACCAATGCCGCAACCAAGCCGATGATAATCCCCCGCTTGACTACCCACCTTTTGGTCTTCTTTAATTCCTTGGTCGGCAGTTCGTTGATCAGCACCCGCTCCTTACCCATAACGAGGTAGAAATACCAGGTAACCACGATAAACAGGGTCAGGATGCTTATAAAGGCGAATAAAAAGGCGATTTTGTAAGTAGTGGTCAGTGCCAACACCATGGCAACCAGCAGCAGGAGCGGTGTAAACAGGGTCAGCAACAGGTAGCCGGAATTACCCAGGTGGTCGAGGCGCTGCCGCTGGTACTCATCCAGTTCGCCGCTGATTCCGTAGGATAATTTCAGCAGGCCGTCACGTAATTTTTCTTTAGTCATTCGCTTTCCTCCCAAAACAATGAATTGAGGTCCGTTCGCAGGGCCAGCGCGAGCTTGCGGCACAGGTCCAACGAGGGGTTGTACTTGTCATTTTCAATCAAGTTGATCGTCTGCCGTGCTACCCCGATTTCCTGGGCCAACGCGAACTGTGATAATTGCTGCTTCTTACGGTACTCTTTTACCCGGTTCAACTAATCACCCGCTTCTGATGTCAAATATATATGACATTGATTGACATTATCATAGCAAGTCCCAGATGAGGTGTCAATTATATTTGACATTTTAAGCAAAAAAAGCTCCGGCAGCTTGGCACGATTGCCTTTCACCGGAGCTTCGTTCACTATGATTATTTATTTGCTAGTCAAATACTAAGTAGGACTTGATTGCCTGCCGTTGGTCCATCGCCTCGTAAGCAGCCTGAATATCATCCAAGCTGAAGGACTTCGTGAAGACCTTACCAGGGTTGATTTCACCATCCAGAACGGCCTTGAGCAGGACTTCCTTGTCATAAGTCGTCACGGAAGCCGGACCCCCAGCAACCATGGCGTTCTTGTAGAAGAGGGAAGTCATGTCCTGCTTTGGCGTGTGCGGCAGGCCAACCCGGCCGATAATGGCACCCGGACGACCAACGGCCAGCGCGGTGTTCGTGGATTGTTCAGTCCCAACACATTCGAGGACAGCATCGGCACCGGCACCGTTAGTCAGGTCCATGATGGTCTGAACCGCTTCGTCACCCCGAACGGCTACGTTATCGGTCGCACCAAACTCCTTAGCGAGAGCTTGCCGGTCTTCGTGACGGCTGGTGGAGATAATCTTCTTGGCGCCGCGCATCTTAGCAGCGATGATAGCACACAGACCAACCGCACCGTCACCCATTACGACGACGGTATCGCCAGCGCTGACGTTGGCAACCCGGGCTGCGTGGTAACCAGTCGCCATAACATCTGCCAGGGTCAGCAGGGACTTCTTCATGCCCTCACTGTAATCGGCGGGCTGACCAGGAATCTTGACCAGTGCCCATTGACCATGCTGGAAGCGAATGTATTCAGCCTGCACCCCAGACGAGAAGTTGTCAGCGTGGCTTTGGCAAGAGCCATCAAAGCCGGCCCGACAAGCAGGACAGTGTCCACAGCCGTGGGTAAATGGTGCAATCACGAAATCACCCGGCTTAACGGTTGTAATCCCGTCACCAACTTCTTCAACAACCCCCAACGCTTCGTGACCAGAGTTTTCAGCCTCTGCTTCGACCGGGTTGATGCCCCGGAAGTTCCACAGGTCAGACCCGCAGACACAGGAACGCAATACCTTGATAATTACGTCATCAGGTTTTTGGATTGCTGGCTTATCAACGTCCTTTAATTCCATTTGTCCTTTACTTGCGAAAAATGCTTTTTTCATCGTTCAAGACCCCTTTCTGTCTACCCTAATTGTAACCAAAAGGGGCCGCAAATGATAATACTTTAATTCTATCGCCTTTGATACCTAAAACACATACTAGATTTCTGCCGGAACTGGAACCCCGAGTTCCTCGCCAATCGCCGTGATTTCCTCGTAAGTCTTATCATCAATCGCAACGCCAGCCTGCTGGTTTTCCTTTAAGTACCGGTACTCACGGTCGCCTGGGACCCAAATGGTCTTGCCGGCAACGTGTTCGAGACCGCGGATCCGGTCCAGCATTGCAGTGGCGTCCTGCTTGAGCGTCTCGGGATCACCGAAGAAGGCCGGGTCAAAGGCAAAGAGGAACTGGCTGAAGTCGTGCTTGCCCCGGACGGTGTCGGCCGAAATCGACCCCTGGGCCAGGATCCCGGTCAGCAGTTCGACCACGATGGAGTTCCCCATCCCCTTGTAGTTGGCGTTGACTTCCTGGTTACCACCCAGGGTGACCAGGCCGCCGCCCTTTTGTTCACCCTCGCTAAAGGCCGCCGTTGCCAGAATGTCTTCCGCCTCTTTCGGGTCCGTGACTACCTGCCGGTCCTTGTCGACCACCCATTCGCCAGGCAGTTCAGTCCCCTTCTTGTCAGCTACCTGGATTTTACCGCCAGCCACGGCAGAGGTCGCCCCGTCAAACATGAACGGGTGGGGGCTAGCAGGGAAGCCAAAGGCAAAGGCGTTTGAACCGAGGAAGGCCTGGGTAGCGTTGGTCGGTACCACCAGCGGCCGGGTGTTGGTCAGGGCAATCCCCACTAGGCCAGCGTCTAAGGCTTTGCGGGCGTAGTAGCCGGCAATACCAAAGTGGTTGGAGTTCCGCACCACGGCAATGCCGACGCCGACCTTCTTGGCTTTCTCAATCACCTTGTCCATCGCCAGGTTGGCCGCAATCTGCCCCATGTTTTGGTTGGCGTCGACCAGAACAGTCCCGGGCAGCTCCCGGACCACCTTGGGCTGCTTAGTGGGGACAATCGTACCGTCCTTAATCATCCGCCGGTACCAGGCTAACCGTTGAATCCCGTGGGAAGAGATTCCCCGTAAGTCGGCGTCAACCAGGGTATCCGCCAGGAGCTTGCCATCCTGTTCACTAAAACCTAACTTGTCAAATACGTTCTCCAAATATTGTCGTTCATCACTTGCTTTTACACGCATCGTGTCCACACCTTTCCTAATAAAAAAAGTCCCCGTGCAAACTGCACAAGGACGCTGACCGTGGTACCACCTATCTTCGCTATGAAAACATAGCCTCTAACGATGGATAACGGCCATCGCCCGGGATTGCAGCTTGCACCCAACCCACTTCGATGAGTTCATTTCACGGGTTATCCAATGTGCCCTTCCACCCGTCGGCACTCGCTTTGATTAGAATCACTTGCTACTATTCTCATCTGTTTTTAATTATTATCATTTATTTTAAGCGGTCGGACTAAAAAGTCAAGGGGGATTTTGAACCATGTTTACTTCCGTGAATAAAGGCCCCTACTGAAAAGCACTGAATAGAATCGTTTGCCAAATCAATTGTGAAATAAATAATTAACTGATTTTCGCTTGTTTTAGGAAACGCTTTCATATACAATGCAAATGTAAAATAGTTTTGTAAAATGGTTTTATCAAATTGGAGAAAGGTCGGTTTGTAGTGAAAAAGTATTTTGCATATGCTCTAGGTACCTTTGGCCATGATGCTTTTTATAATACTTTGAGCATTTACTTTATGATGTTTATTACCAGTCAACTCTTTACAAATTCTAGTGATTCCAAGATGGTCGGTATCGTCACTTCCATCATCGTCATTATTCGGGTTGGTGAAATCATGTTTGATCCGATGATTGGTGGGGTGGTTGACAACACAAATACTCGGTGGGGGAAATTTCGCCCGTGGATTTTAATCGGCTCATTAGTCGCTTCAATTGGCTTAATTTTTCTCTTTTCGGACTATTTTGGACTTGCTTGGAGCAATCCGCTGCTTTATTTAGTTCTACTTGCAATCAGCTTTTTAATCATTGATGTTTTCTACTCGTTTAGTGACATTGCTATTTGGTCAATGTTACCAGCAGTAAGTATCGACAATAAGGTCCGTACCAACTTTGGAACGGCCTCTCGTCTAGGTTCGACCCTCGGCGCACAAATCGTAATCGTAATTATCACTCCAGCAATTATGCTCTTTTCGCACATCTTTTCAAAAGTACCGTTCGGTCAACAAACCCGGGCTGGATGGATGGGCTACGTCATTATCGTGGCAATCCTGTGTACTGGTGGTGCCCTTATTACCTGTCTTAATATCAAGGAACAAAAGAATCTTATTCGCTCCAACACTAAGCATACAACGTTAAAGGACATCTTTCGGGCAATCGGCCATAATAGCCAGCTCCTATGGATTGCGGCATCCTATTTCCTATTTGCCTTCAGCTACGTTGTTACAAATTCGCTCTTAATGTACTACTTCACCTACCGTCTCGGCAACGCTGCTGCCTATACATGGGTCGGGGTAATTACTTGTATCCTAGGTGTTTTCTCGGTCTCACTATATCCATTCCTGGAAAATTTGATCAAACGCAAGGCCATTTATGTTGGCGGAATCGGCTTCATGCTCATCGGTTACGTTATTTTCCTGCTTGCTGGTCAAAACTTGCATTGGGTACTGACCGCCGTCGCCTTCTATTTTGTCCCCTACCCGTTAATTTTCTTAGCAACCTTGATGACCATTACCGATAGTGTGGAGTACGGCCAGCTCGTCAATGGGACCCGGAATGAATCTGTTACCCTTTCGGTTCGCCCCTTAATTGATAAACTAGCTGGGGCGGCCTCTAACGGAATTGTTGGAATTGTTGCCGTTGCGGCTGGGATGACGGGAAATGCTAAGCCTAGTGATATTTCTGCCCACGGGATTATGGAATTCAACACCTTCATGTTCTACATTCCAATTATCTTGCTAATTATTGCAGCCTTGATTTTCTACTTTAAGGTAACCTTGACTGAAGAACAGCACGCAAAGATTGTTGCGGCCCTTGAGAAGAAACTGAATACTAACCAAACCACAGCTGAGAACGCATAGCAGATTAAAACTATCAAGCACAGGCCCCCAGAGCCAGTAATAATGACTCTGGGGGCCTGTCCGCTTTAAATTGATTTAAGTTTGTCGTCAATAAATGGAATTGCTGCGCCAATTGCTACCGCATTGTCAGCAACATGACCTACTTTGACATATTGTTCACTCTCAGGAAACACGGAGATCGATTTTAGGCGTCCACGTAAGTCTTCAAGAATTGAGGCAGTAATAAATTTGCTCAATCGTCCACCAATTATGATTGGCACATCAATAAACATGTGAAGATTATAAATTGACTCTGCAAGGTAGTCCAAATATTCAGAAAAACGTTGTTCTACTGCTGGGTTATGCTGTTTGAGGTTCGTAAAAAAGCTATTAAGCGTTTCTGTTGGCTGTAGTAATGACGAAAGTGAACAATAGGTTTCAATACACCCCCGTCGACCACAGTAGCACGGACGGCCATTGCGCGGGTTAATGGAAATATGCTCCATCGTCCCGTCCCGCCCCTTAGTGCTGCGCAAAATTTTGCCATCAGTGATAATGGCGCTTCCAAAGTGTTCACCAATTGACAGCACGATTTCGTCATTTGGTTCGACAGCGTATTCAGCAGCAGCAACACAATCAGCATCATGGTAAAAACGAACTGGAAACGGTAAAAACTGACTGAAGAGGTCGGCTCGCATTCCAGTACAACCTAAAATCTTCCCCCATAAAACCGTAGTTCCGGCACCATCAATCAAGCCCTGAATACCTATTCCAGCACCCAGGATGCTCTTTTCATTATAGCCGTTATTTTGCAAGAGCCAGCGTACCTGGTCAGCTAATGCGGTTGCATATTGCTCATTATTTGCAAAGGGGATATTAACCGTATGAATTGCTAGTACTTCGTGTTTAAGGTTAATCACAGTAATCGTGGCGTATTTTTGGAAAACTTCAATTCCAATACTTAAAAAAGCGTTGGGATTCACTGAATAGGCGGTAGCACGCCGCCCAATTTTTGATTCCAATTGACCATTTTTCATTATCAGTTCTTGGTCAATCAACTGGTTCAGGTTACCTGTAACCGTCGGCAGGCTCAAACCGAGTTCATCAGCAATCATCTGCTTAGACAGCTTATCATTACTCATCAGCAAGTGATAAATATTAGAATAATTAGACCGCTGAATCGACTGCATCGTTTTCGTTTTCATAGTGTCCTCCCAGCTTTAAACTATTAGACTAAGTGTAGCATAAAACGATTTGCGATAATTAATTTTTAGTTTTTTGAAATCGGTTCCAAAAATTCCTTGACTTTCACTATCAAAGGCCCTATCCTTAAAAATGAATTAAGTAAAGTCATTTTATAAAATTAAATCATCAAATTGGAATGGCTCTTAATCCAATAGTTTTGAGGAGGAATTACTCATGGGAATTTTAGATCGGATGCGCCTTGATGGTAAGAGTATTTACGTTACAGGTGGTGCCCAAGGATTAGGTAAGGCAATGGCTACCGGGCTTGCGGAGGCCGCTGCTGATGTCGCAATCGTCGATATTAACGAAGAAAAAGCCAAGGCAACTGCTGATGAAATCGCTCAAGCCACTGGTCAAAAGGTAATCGCGGTTAAGACCGACGTCACCGACCCAGAGGAAGTTGAAGCCATGGTCAATACTGTTGTTGACCAACTAGGGGGGCTTGATGCCGCCTTCAATAATGCCGGAATGTGTCTAAACGTCCCCGCTGAAGAAATGTCATATGAAGATTGGCTAAAAGTTGTTAACCTGAACTTGAATTCTGTCTTCCTGTGTTCTACTGCTGCTGGCCGGTACATGTTAAAACAGGGTCACGGTTCTATCGTCAACACCGCTTCAATGTCCGCCCACATCGTTAACCGGCCGCAGCCACAATGTTCTTACAATGCGACAAAGAATGGTGTAATCCAGCTTTCAAAGTCCTTAGCGATTGAATGGGCCAAACGCGGCGTGCGGGTTAACACAATGAGTCCTGGCTACATGGGTACTGATTTGACTTTAAGTTCTCCTGACCTGAAGCCATTGATCAAGACCTGGAACGACTGGGCACCGTTAGGGCGACTGGGTAAGCCGGAAGAACTGCAAGGTATGGCCGTTTACCTGGCAAGTGACACTAGCAGCTTCTCTACTGGTGAAGATTACCTAATCGATGGTGCCTTCACCGCTTGGTAAAAATCACCTTTCATCACAAAGGAGCACAATCGTATGGACTACTTAATTGGAACAGATATTGGGACTTCAGGGACCAAAAGCATTCTGATGAATACTAAGGGAGAATTGATTGCCCAGGACTTAGAAGAGTATGATGTTTTAACTCCCCATCCCCTGTGGGCTGAACAATGGCCGGACGTTTGGCTGAAGGCCGTCAAAGATTCAATTCGAAAGACCGTTGCTAAAAGCAAGGTCAACCCCACGGATATTAAGGGAATCGGCATCAGCGGACTTTACGGTGGTTCTGGCATTCCCGTTGACGAAAAAATGGAGCCGGTTCGGCCAGCCTTAATCTGGATGGACCGCCGGGCTGCCGAAGAAACAGAATGGGTTAAGCAGAACGTCAACACTAACCGTCTTCGTGAAATCACCGGGAATGACGTCGTTGACCCCTATTACGGCTACACCAAGGTCCTTTGGATTAAGAACCATGAACCGGAAAACTGGCAACGAACCAAGCTATTCCTGCCACCAAACAACTATGTTATCTATAAGCTAACCGGCAAGGTCTCAATTGACTACTCTGCTGCTGGTAATATTGGTGGCTTTTATGACATTAATAAGGGAACCTGGTCGAAAGAAATGATGGACGCGATGGGTGTGCCGGTTGACAAAATGCCTGAGAAATTCGTCGACGCAACCGAAATTGCCGGTCTCATCACTAAGGAAGCGGCTCAGGAATTAGGAGTCCCTGCTGGCACTCCCGTTATTGCTGGCGGAATTGACGTCGGTGCCGCTAACATCGGGATGGGCGTCTTCCAACCAGGGCGATACGTTGCCGCAATTGGGTCTTCGATGAATGCAGCCCTCGTCAGTGAAGAGCCAATTAAAGGAAAGGGACTGATTGTCTGGCCATATCCTTATAAATCACGACAATTAGTTTATAACTTTAGCGGTTCGGCAACTGCTGGAGCAATCACCAAGTGGTTCCGCGATAACTTTGGCCTGCTGGAAAAGGGCGTGCAGGAAAGTGGCGGCGATAACGCCTACGTCACTCTCGGCAAAGAAGCTCACAATGTTCCTGCTGGGAGCCGCGGACTGGTTGTTCTCCCTTACTTCATGGGTGAACGGGCGCCAGTCTGGAATTCCAACGCCAAGGGGCTAATCTTCGGTCTATCTCTCGTCCACACGAAGGCCGATATTTTCCATGCCTTTCAAGAAGCAGTTTGCTACGCCCTCCGCCATAGTATTGAAAGTACCGGCCGCAACCTTGGCGATTACATCGTCATTGCCGGCGGGGTAACAAACTCACCTGATTGGGTGCAGATGTTTGCTGACGTTACCGGTTACGCTGTTCGCACACCAATCGACGATGCAGAAGCTAATCTTGGTGATGTGATGTTGGCGGGGCTTGCCACTGGAACCTTGACAGTTGATGAAGTTCAGCAGTGGCAAGTTCTAGGTAAGAAAGTTGAGCCACGGCGTGCGCAACACGAAGTCTACAACCATTATTACCAGCTTTATCGGAACTTGTACAACGACTTGGGGAGTGACATGAAAGATCTTTCCGAGCTAACTAAAATTCAATAATCATTAAATTCTGTAATTAACAACCGTTTTCCATTCTTAACATTATATAGTTACTCCTAAAATGTAAGTTTAACAAAAAGGCCAACGTAGATTCATTCACCCCATCTACGTTGGTCTTTTTTAGGCACATCAAGCTCTGATGTTAATTGCTACTTCGTTACCCCAATCATGATTCCACCGGCGACCACCAGGATGACCCCGGCGATAATCATCTTGACTTCCTTTGGTGTCTTAGACTCGTGCAGGATCCAGAGGCCACCCAAGGTCGAGATAATCACGTTCAGCTGGGAAATGGTATAGCCGACCGCCACCCCGTTGATTTCGTTGGAGAAGATAATTCCCAGGTTGGCAATCGCGAAGCAGACCCCGGTTGCCATGTTCTGCCAGGTCTTAGCAGCGAATAATTGCGGTTGTTTTTCAAACGAACACAGAATAATCATTGCAACAAAGATGGCTACGGCCTGTGGAAAGACCATGTCCCAGCCGCCGAGGTGAAAGGCAGTCGGGAAAGAGGCGTAGGCCACGAAGCCCAGTGAGGAAACCAGGAGGTAGAGCATCCCCCTCTTAACGTTGCTCCCCTGGTCACGGTGTTCCTGGTAGGCGGTCATCGCAATCCCAATCACAATCAGAATCAAGGCCCCGATTCCGAGCAGCCACTGGTTGACCGTCGTCCATTCGTGGAAACACAGTGCCCCGACCAAGGCGGTCCCGACTAGCTGCTCACCAACTGAAATCGGCATGGTCATCGAAACCCCGACCAGGGAGAAACTCTTGACCTGCAAAATAATTCCGATACAAAAACCGATTCCACTGAGGGCCGCACCCAGCCAAAGTACCGGTGTTAGTACTGGCTGCTTAACGAAGTAAACGCCGATTCCGACCAGCAGGGTCACGATTGCCATCCCCATGACCTTGTTGGTGTACTTACCACCAATCAGCTGCATACAGATGACCTGAAAGCCCAGGCCGAGCGCTGGCACCAGAGCAATTAAAATATCCATTACTGACATACTAACTTCCGTCCTCTTTTCAGCAAAAAGAGGCGACTGCATTTTCGCCAAATTTCAGTCGCCTCTTAAGATTATCTCCATCCCATGTCGGGCACTAGCAGCGCCGTCCTGCGGAATGCTTAGTTTTCCTTCTTTGCGTTCTCCATCGCCTTCATAATTGAAGGATTCTTGGAGTGACAGTCCTTAATCATTTGCAAATCTTCTTCACTAAGTTCAACGATGTACTTTGCCATAGTTAGTCCCTCGCTTTCTAAAATTATCTATACTATATCACTTTTGGGAGCACAGATTAACCACTTTCCCGCGAAAATTGACTAATCTTGTGAAAAAAATTCAATCTTTTAATAGGAACGTTAGTCAACGTCGGTGGGCCGCTTTTTTCGCCGCCCAAAGCCAAACAGACTAGCAAGCGCGAAGAGCCCTAACCCCCAGATGGCGCTGGCGGAATGATCAGCACCCGTTTGCGGTAACTGACCAGCTCTCGGTGCGGCGTTCCCGGCTGACTGGCTACGTCTGGTGGTCTCCACAATGGCCGTCCCTGCTGGCGTGCGGTTCCCGAAAGCCGTTCCACCATGCGCAATTTTCTGATAATAAACATCAATGCGCTGGTTGGTAGTAGCACCGTCAACGGTAACCGCAGCAATCCGTTCCGGAGTGGCCTGATAGCCTGCTGCCGGCGGTACCGTAACTGCTGGCCAGGTGCCGACTAGTTGCGTAACGTCATCGCCAACGTGCCAGCTGCCATAGGTGACTACCCCCGTTGCCGGATCCGTTGTAAAGCTCCGATTAAAAGTGACCGTCTGCTCCTGCTCCGTCGTGGTGTCGTTAACATTATGGGCGATAATCGTCCGCATCGTCTGCTTTGCCAAGTCGTTCACCACTACTGTCGCGCCCGCGTGGTCAATGGCGAGGAGGTAATTTGAAGCATGGTCCGTCCCCGGTCCGCTGTGAAAGGCTTGATCCAGGGCGGCCCTGAGGTTAGCATTTCCCTGGGCCGTCAGCACGACCTGGTAACTGCCATCCGCATTTTGCTCCCCAATCGTCAGGTCCCCGGTTTGGAAATGGTAGTTGAAACCATGACTGACATTAGTGAAGGAAGCCGCCCCCGGCGTTCCGGCAAAGGAAACCGTGTACTGACCAGGAGCAAACCGGCCCTCACCACTGCCATTATCATTAATAACGCTCTGGCCGGTAATCGTCGCCTGAACGTCATAGGGGTTGATAATGTAAAAGGCATACCAGTGACTGCTAATGATGGTTGCGAGGTTATATGGTGCTAAGGCAATATTGTGCAGGCTGGCATCTGGCACCCACTTGTCACCGACCGTCAAGCCGTTTTCCTTGTGCAGGTTGCCCTCCCAGTGACCGTTTAACCACGCTAATAGGTTATCGTAGCCGGGCTTGCTAAGAAAAACCAGGTAACGGCCAGTATTGACCGCCTGACCATCAATCAGGGCTGGCTGGGTCCAGCCGTTCAGGTGGGCAACCTCCTCATTGCTAGCAAAGCGCAAGTCACCGTCAACCAGGTTATACTGGGGAATCTTATACGGCAGGCTGACGTTAAAACTGAGGCTGTACTTGCTGGGATCAATTTCACTACCGTAGACCGTATTGGTATTAATGGGGCCAGTCGGCAGGTTCTCCTGTGGCGGTAGGTTGGAGGGAGACTGCGCAGCCGCGGTTGAACTCTCGCCGGCGGCCGGTTGCTCTGCCGCAGTGGCTGGCTGAGTTGGCGCTATGCTCTCAGCTGCCGGTTGGCTTCTCGTGGACATACCGGCTGATGATACTGCTGGTGTCGGTACAGCCGCCGTCGTGGGGGCAGTCAGCGCAGCAGTTGGCTGGTCAGCAGCGTGGGCACTAGCCAAGCCGGCTGATAATGCCGTTAGTACCGTGGCGCTTAACAAGGCCCACTGCTTTTTACGTTTATCCAACTGGTAATTGTTCAATCTTACATGGGGAATTTGATTTACTCTCATCGTAAAACTCCTTCCGTAAAGAATGGCTTGATTCGGACGTCAGCCCATTAAAAATGGGGATGCTGATTTTATTATTATACAATAGCTCAGGCGTAAAAATGGTATTACAGCCCAAATTTTACCATTCATTAACTACTATAAACAAAAAAGCCAGCGCCGAAAAACCGGAACTGGTCTTCAGCAACTTGTTTGACTAATTATCATGGTATGCGTACTGTTGTAAGTTGGCGACCGCTAGTTTAAACCTGGTCAGTGCGGCCGGCAAACTCCTGGGCCAGCTCAGCCTTGGAATGGGTACGGTGACTATTGCCGTTGAGTGGACGCCAAAGCCGATAGAGTGGCCGTCGCCAGGGTCATTCCAAATAACGATTTCGTCATCACCACCATGGAATTTATCCAGGCTGACCAGCTGTTTCTCCGCTGCCATCTTCGTCCACCAATTTCAGGTAGGCCATCAGTGGGTGGTCTTCATCAGGAAACCGGTCCGTGGCTGGCTGACTGGAAACAGCGGATGACTGGCGTGCGTTGCTTTGTTGGCCCCAGTGCGGTTTGCCAGACCTGGTTTTCCCGTTCCGCGATTCGGATTACAGTGGGTCTGACCATTGTGGAGTCCTGGTTAAACCGGGCCGCCGCCCGACAAAAGGTCTGATCCTGCTGGTTATCACGAGCGGTCATTTCCACTATGCCAGCAGTAACGCAGACAGCTATTAAGATTGCTGAGGCGACCAGCTAACGTTTCCGCCGGACCCGCTTTTTCGGTGCCCTGTAATACAAGATTGTACAAATGATTACCGCTAGTAATGAATAAAAAATAGGATTGTCGTTAACGCGCTAATGATGCTGCCCCTCCTCACTCACGATACTACTTCCGAAACTGCCGGTCGAACTGATCTTGCAGGCTGATTAACGGCCACGAACCATTCTTCCGCAGCTGATCCTCAACCTGGTCCAAAAGCGGCTCACGAAAACATCACGACCAGTCCCATTGCGGTCAACGCTTTCTAGGCGGCCCAGGTTATCGAAGTATAGGTCAACCGTATTCCGAGCGTTTTCAAAGTTAAGAGAGTCGAGCGAACAGGAGAGTGAGGAGTCGGTTATTTCAAAATAATCCGGTAACCCTTGACTGGCGCTAGGTCCCCCAGGTCATCCTCGTACAGCTGATGTTCCATCAGCAAGGTTAAGTACGGATAGGTATGGCGGCGATACGGGTAACGTAATAGTATTGGTGGTGATGGAGGTTCAACGGCACGTATCCCCAGGCCACGACTACACCCACGGTAGCACTGACAGGACCACGATAATTTTGAATGCTTTTAGCATCACAGAATTCTCCCAGTAAATTAATTTTGGCAAAATTATATTAGACGCCGTAGGGGATGTAAATAACGGAAATCCCACTACGGGCAGAAAATGCCGCGTGGTGGGATTCTTTCTTAGTTTAAATCAATATTAGCGCTGCCGCCGCTTAGCCAGGCTAAGGGCTTCCAGCAAGGAAAACAGGCCGAAACCGACTAAGGCTAATGGACTGTGGCTTCCCGTCTGTGGCAGCTGGCGCGCCGTGCTCGTCTGCGCTGCCTCCCGAGTGGAACTAGTTGCGGCCACAACAGCAGGCCCTTCCGCCTTCGCTGGACTACTTGGCTGACTCGCTGGTTGATCCGGAATCACTGGTGCAGGAACGTCCTGCCCTGGGTGCGACGGTTGCTCCGTCGGCCGGTCAGTTGGTGTCGTTGGGGTCACTGGTGCAGGATCTGCTGCATAGGTGACTATAACGACGGGTTCCGGCGTCGAGTGAGTAATGCCAGGCAGGGCGTTTACTCTCTGGCCGTCCGCGCTCAGCACGGCAGTACCATTGACATCCAAGCCGGTAGCCACGTGGTAACCCTTGACTACGGGGTTCGGAACCGCCATGAATTCCGCTTGATCCGCGGTGCCATTGGCGGCATGCCAACCGGTAAGAACGTCCTGGTTAGTTACCAGGTCATGGTACCCGTCACCATTAAAGGTTAGTTGGGCGGTGTAATCTGGTGCCAATGATGCGTGGTCATTCTCCCGGACGTAGTGAATCGTCTCGGTGACTACCCGTTGGTGCTGCTGTTGTAGGGCACTGTGACCATGGATGAAGTGGATGCTGAAGCTCTGGGCTACCGCATCGTTATCGTCAAAGTTACCAAAGATGCTAGCCCAGTTGACATCCTGGGCACCGCCGATCTGTTTTCCGCCTGTCTGGGCAAGCACGGCAAACAAGGCTGCGGCCGTTGGCGTATCATCCGTGGTGTTCTTCAAGACGTAGTGAGCGGTGTTTTCCAGGTCGTTAACAATGGCCGCCACGTCGCCAAAGTTGATTGCCTGACCGTTAACCCCGCTAACCGTAATCGCTGGATGAATTGCTGCACCAGTTTCATCATCAATGAAGTTAAGGGTGGCCTGCTGATCCTGAGCATAGTAGACGTTGACGGTAATTGGCGCGGTCGTCTGGGTGACCTGGATTGCCTTGATGGCAGTACCATCCTGCTGGTCAGCCGGATCAACGGCAACTACGTGGTAACCCTTAACCACGGCAGCTGGTACCGCCGCAAAGTCGGCCGTCCCCGCAGTCGGCTGCCACGTCAAGCTCCCCTGGGCCAGTGTTCCGTCACTGTTCTTCTGAACCGTCCCGTCGGCATTGACGCTGACTAGCTGGTTGGCAACTTCGTCATACTGACCCGTACCAGTAAAGGTCACGCTTTGTTGGCTTGCTTTCGCCAGCGTCCGGTTATCAGCCTGAGCAAGGTAGTTGATCGTCCGGCTGACGGTTTGGGTTTGCGTCTGGGTACGGAGATGGTGCTTGAAGTGAACTGTAAACTGGTTCTGCTGGTCATTGGCCTGGTAGCTAGTCCCCACCGCAAACGGGTTTGCCACTAAGTCGTAGTGCTGAGCCTGGTACTGGCGGATGACCGTGGCCGGCGCGGTCGCAAACTCGATTTGGTCGCCATAGTGACCGCTGGCTTTCGCGGTACCCAGGGTCTTGCCAGTCGTATCATCTACGTAGCTAATCGTCGCTGTCTGCTGGTTGGCCTGGTAGGTGACCGTTTTGTCAACATCAAGGTTCTGGTCGAAATTGGCGCTCGTCACCGTGATGGTCTGGGCAGGGACGCTGGCTTGATCCGCCGTGTAGCCTGAAATTGTTGGCGACTGCTGAGCTGCGAAGGTTTGTGGGTTGACCTCGTCATAAGCACTCTGGTTGGTAACCTCATCACGCGTACCAGTCTGGGTAAAGGTCAGCTTCGTTTGATAGTCAGGGCGGGCTTGCTCGCCATTAGCATAGCGGTAGTGAATCGTCTCGGTGACCGTCTTAACACGAGAAAGCGCCGTCTGCTGGTGACCAAAGTGAATTATGAAGGCCAGCGGGTTGGAAGAGAACTTTCCGAAGATGGTCCCCAGGTCTAGCTGGCTAAAGTCCCCGCGGGCGATTGTCTTGCCAGTGGCATCAGTAATGGACTTAAAGACATAGTGCTGCCCGACCAGCTTTCCCTCGTTTTGCGCAAGGCTGCTGAACCTGATGGCCGTTGTTGGCAGACCCTTGGCTGTCTCCCCGCCAGGAATCAGGACCTTGCCGGCAGCATCGTCATCCATGTAGTTAAGCGTTGCCGCCGTCGGAAGCGGGTCTTGTACGTAGGTGACCGTAACCACCGGTCCAGCACTTGCGGCAGTGATTCCAGACTGGGCGCGAACTTGGTCCTGACTACTATCCAGAACGTCCGTACCAGTTGCCGTTTGGGCTGTCGCCACGTGGTAAGAAGAAATCTGCGGGTTAGCAACGGCCGCAAAACTGGCGTTAGTTTGACCGGCCACCTGGTAGGAATACTGCTTGACCTGCTGGTCGTAAACTGGGCTAAAGGTCAGGGTAACCGTCTTGTCTGGGGCTGCCGTTGTCCCCTTCAACGGGCCATCCCCGTAGACGTAATGAATCGTTTCGGTAACGCTGACTGGTACCGACTGGACATAGATAATAAACTCGCTCGGCTGGTCCTTCCCTGCAGTACCGTATGAGTAACTCTCGATTTGGCTTGGGTCAAAGTTAGTCAGCACGGTCTCGACGCCATCCTTAACGCTGACCGCCTTGACAAACTGGTAACCCTGCAGCTTGTTATAGGCACTTTGGGCTCCCTTAAAGTTGACCGTCGACCCGGTTGGTCCCTGGTAGGCGTTTCCCGCGTTTAGCTGCTGGTGGGAATTAACGTCCTCGATAGCAAGTTTGGTCGTGACCAGGTCGGAAACCTGACCGCCGCCTTCAACGGTCCCGTCAGTTTTAAGGGCAATTTTGGCACTCCAGCCAGTCGAGCCCCAACCGCCAGCATACTGGCCGGTCGTATCGTTATTGACAAACATTATTGCGGCCGCTTTGCCGCCCACCACCTTCGAATCCGTGATGTAGCTGTTCTGGAGAGCCGTTTGCAGGTCCTGGTTAGCGGTGACCGCGTTTGAATCAGGAATCGCAAAGGCGTTCTTGTTATTCGTGGCGTTGGACTGCTTAACGTCATCCTCATAGCTCGTGATTCCGCTCGGCAGGGTGTAGTTATCGGCACTAACGGTCAAAACGGTCACTGGTGCATCCATATTGACCGTGGGATCAGCAATGACTACGTGGTAAATCCGGTGGTAGCCGTTAGCGACGTCGTTCAAATCTTCATGGGTAACCGTAATCTTGGTGACCGGCCGCTCGCCCTGTTTAGCCGTATCCGTTACGTAAGTCTGCGCGGCACTGACGACCTGGTTGGAAAGCTGGTGGGTCGTCAGTGGGGTGAGGTGGTCAGCAATCTGCTTGGCGAGGCCGTCATCAGAAACCCAGTCGTAGCTTATGGCAGGATTCTTAGCGACCCGGATGTCAAAACTAAACTTGTTCGAAGTCTTCCGGGTATCGGTGGAAAAGACAAAGGTATTGGCCCAGTGGGTATTAACCGCCACATTCCCCTGTTTATCCCAGGTACGGACGTTCGTGGACGTTCCTGCCGCGTTAACTCGAGAATTTGATTCTGTAACCGGGGTGGCACTCAGGTACTGCCCCTTAATGGTGAGTCCACTGGCGTAAGAATTGCCATTAATGGTGACGTCATTGGTCGGCGTATAGTCGAAGTCCGTCTTGTTCTTGGCCGGATCAGCCGTCGACCGGTAGACGTAAACCTTGTTAGCGTTGATTGAAGACTGCGTCCCCGTGGCGCCCCAGCGCAGGTCAAGTTTAACAACCGGGTTGCTGAGGCTCTCTGAGTTGACGTTGAAGACCAGGCGGTAGTAGTCGCCCATGTTGTAAACCGTGGCGTTTTGGTCCCCGGTCGTCCAGTTAGCCGCCAGGGTATTATCATAAGGAAGATACTTGGTTTGACCAGTCTGCGCGTCGGTATATGGCAGGCCCAGCCGGAAATCAATGTAGTTACCACTGTGGACAGTGCCGGTAATCTTGATTTCAGGCTGGATTTCCTCGTAGCCGACTTGGGAGCCGGTGCCGTTGTGTGTGGAGCCGTTAACACCGATAACCTGGTAATTAGCGGCTGCTAGCTCACTGGTTCCCGGAGCCACGGTGTAGGTGACAGGCTCGCCAAGGCCATTGCCGTGTAGGAATGGGCTGCAATCCGTAACCTGGTAGGTCTGGCCGCCCAGGGTGATGGTATGACTGCTGTTAAAATGCTGGTCATCATTAATCGCCATCAGGAGTCCTGGGATTGGGAACCAACTATAATCATGACTGCCGCCATCCTTGAGGTTGTCCACAACGGCTACCAGGTGTGCCGTAATGGCGACCGGAATCTGGTAAGACGGCGTGTGGTTAAGCGAGATCAGGTAGACCCACTCGTTATTTTGGCCGACCCGGCCAAGGCTGGTACTCGTGAAGTCTCCCGTTGAGAACGAAGAGAGCTTAAAGCCGGCCGGAATCGTCAATAGGTACCGGCTGGCAACTGGCCATGAATTATCCTTCATCTGCGCGCTGCCAGCACTTCGGATGTAATAGGTTAAATCGGCGGTGTCGCCAGGCTTAAAGGTAAAATTATCGGCCTGCTGACCTGAAGTCGTATTCTTAAAGCCATTGACCGAGCCGGTAAACTGCAGGCCACTGACGGTGGCGGTATCCTGGTTGGCCGCCATGGCCGCTGCTGTGGGCTGCTGAGTGGTTGCAGCGGTGTTTGGCTCTGACTGAGTAGTTGCCTGCTGCTGTGCGGGCGTGGCAGCTGCCGTGTTCGCCGAAGCTGGTTGCGCCGTTGCCGGAGTAGCCTGTGTCGTGGTAGCTGAGGTGGTTGCAGCTTTGGCCGTACCAATGAAAAAGGTCGTCCCGAGTAAGACGGACGCCACTCCCACCGTGAGTTTGCGCAGGCCGAACCGTTGTCGTTGCCGCACGCTCCGTTGTGTTAGCAGTTGCAAATTATTTCTTGATAGCATCCTATAACTCCTCCCCCATAACAAACCGAGTTATCTCGTCACTGATAATTATAAAACCATTATTTTATTTGTAAACGCCATGCTACAATTTGAACAAATTCTCACAGGCAAAGGGTTGGCGGCATTATCGTTATATTTTTTTAGGAAAGGAATTGTAAACATTTTAGACACAAAAAGACCCGCCACAGGTGCGTGACGGGTCTGAAGGGGGAAACTCATTTTGGCTAATTTTTTCGTTTTCTTTGCATAAATTAAATTCTTCTGATTGCTTTCCCCCTTAGGATTAAAAAAAGCTGAATATTCTTCCTTCTTAGCTAGTGTGCTTAATAGGGAGGTAAAAGGGCTAGGAGAAAGCTCATGTTTCTCTGCCTCTAAGCTGTTTTTAGGGTATTAATATTTCGGCACAGTAGCTGGTCGGTTGTTCAAGCACTGATAAATCAGTCTTTGACCAACCTAGCCGCGCGTCAAAAGACAAACAGCAAGAAATGGAATACCAGCTAAGTTTTACTACTTCTTCTCACTCCTCATATCAATTAACCTTAGCTAAGAAATAGTTCCGCTTACCCTTGCGCACCACGACATACTTGCCGTCAAAATTATCGCTAGGGTCAACAATAAATTCTTCGTCATTAACTTTCCGGCCATTAATCGTTATGGCACCATTTTTAATATCTTCCCGTGCTTGACGCTTAGAAGTCTCAATTTCGCTATTTACTAACCAGTCAATGATATTAATTGGTGTTTTACCAACTTCAACAGATGGGACCTTTTCAAAGGCCTGCTCCAGCTCCGCGGTTGAAAGCTCCGCAATGTTACCACTAAAGAGAATTTCAGAAATTTTTTTAGCCTGTTCCATCGCCTTCTCACCATGGACAAATTTCGTTACTTCCTCAGCCAGGCGGCGTTGAGCTTCCCGCTTTTGTGGTTCTGTTTTAACCTTCTCGGCCAATTCATCGATTTCTTTATGGCTTAAAAATGTAAAGTATTTAAGGTATTTCACAACATCACGGTCATCTTGATTAAGCCAAAATTGATAAAATGTAAACGGCGAAGTCTTCTTTGGATCAAGCCAAATGGCACCACCAGCGGTCTTCCCGAATTTTGTACCATCTGCTTTTAACATCAATGGAATCGTTAGGCCAAATGCCTTTTCATTTGGCTTCTTACTATGGATTAGGTCAACCCCATTGGTTAAGTTTCCCCATTGATCGGCACCACCAATTTGGAGCTGAATATCCTTCGTGTTATTCAGGTGCAGGAAATCAATAGACTGTAAAATTTGGTAACTAAATTCGGTAAAAGAAATCCCATTTTTCAGCCGACTTGCTACCGCCTCTTTTGATAACATCGTATTAATATTAAACGACTTACCGTAGTCCCGTAAGAAATCCAGCAAACTGATTTTGCTTAGCCAGTCATAATTATCTACAATATCGAAGTTTTCTGTACCAAACAATTTAATCATTTGCTTGGTCAAACCTTCCTTATTGTGTTGAACTTGCTCTGCAGTTTGTAGTTGTCGTTCGCTCTTCCTTCCAGATGGGTCACCAATAAAGCCGGTTCCTCCACCTATAAGGATGTAAGGATGATGACCTGCCAGCTGGAATCGTTTCAGCATAATAAATGGAATCAAATGCCCAATGTGCAGCGAATCTCCTGTGGGGTCAGTTCCGCAGTATAGTGAAACTTTCTTTTCTTTTAATAAGTCACGTAAGCCCTCCAAGTCAGTACACTGGTTAATGGCACCACGCCACTCTAAATCTTCTAAAATATCCATTAAAATCACCTCTTTAATTTCGTCTTTAACCATTTATTTTGCGACTCAAAACAAAGCCTACTAATATGGTCAATACTGCTACGATAATGGGAAAGAATGCATAGGGAATATATTGGAGCGGCTTGAGCTGTAATGCTCCTGATATAAATACCCCACTCACACTCCATGGAATGATTGCGTTAATTGCTCCCCCTGCATCACTTAAAACACGGGTGAGATAGGTAGGAGCCAAATGACGCTTTACAAACGATTCTTTAAAACTTTCGCCAGGCAAAATAATGGACAGGTACTGTTCACCGACAAGAATATTGACGCCAAAGCAAGTAACTGCTGTGGCAAAAATCAATTTTCCTGCACTGTTGATAACTTTTTCAATACCTGTAATCAGGCTTTTAATAATACCAAGCCTGATTAACAATCCGCCTAATGTTAACGCAAAAATAATTAAGGATAACGAGCTTAGCATACTGCTGATGCCTCCCTTGGACAGCAATTGATCCATCGCGGCGTTTCCAGTATGAGCTACATAACCGTTCATAATATAATTTGAGAGTTGATTAATGCTAATTGGTTTATGAACCCAACCAATCATTACGGCCAAGGCAGCCCCAAAGGCTAAAGAAGGAACTGCCGGTACTTTCAGCCAAGCTGTTACTAATAGTAATGCTACGGGTAACAATACCCACCATGTAATCCAAAAATTAGCCTGCAATTCCTTAGACATGGAAACAATCAGTGGAAGATTGGCATCGGTATGCTTAACCCCTACCATGAGATAAATGGCAAAAGAGAGCACCCATGCCGGCAAATCTGTCCAAACTAGTGATTTTATATGTTCATATAAATCAACGTTACCAATTGCAGCCGCTAAATTAGCAGTTCCAGACAACGGTGAGACATTGGCGCCAAAGAACGCACCAGAAACAATCGCGCCAGCTGTCAGCCCAAGATTTATTCCAATAGTTTCGCTAATCCCTATAAAGGCAATTCCCAACGTAGATATCGTTGTAAAAGAGCTGCCGCAAACTAAGGCAATTAGTGAGCAAGCGACAAACACCATTGGTAAAAAGAACTTAACAGAAATTAATTTGAAGCCGAAATACATAATTGTTGGAATCGTTCCTGAATAAATCCACGTTGCGATTAAAATTCCAATCATTAAAAAGATGACGAGCGGAATTATCCCCGGCTTTATTCCTTCCTCAATTCCCTTCATCACTGTATCCCAACTAAATCCCCGCGCAAAACCATAAAACATTAACAGAATTACAGCCAGAAATAGCGGTACTTGCGGTGACTGTGCTTTGATAATAATCAAGTATCCTAGTATCAAGAGAATACAGATGATAATTATTAAGCTTTCAGTAAAGCCAATATGCGGCTTTGCACGTTTCTTTTTTGCCATAGTGGGCACTCCTTATTAAGCCTTTAACATTACACGTTACTTCCGGCTAGCCGCATAAGCTTGAGCATCTTTAAGCCACTGTTCTTTCTTATGGGCATTAATAAACAGTGGAATAACAGTCAAAACAATTGTGATAACTATCATCGACACAGCACTGACAACGCCAGCAGTAGACAGCGTTACAATTGCAATGCTGAGAATCCCAAAGATAAAGAACACTGTCCAGACCCATGCTGCCATGTTACCGCGCTTACCAACCCGATATGGACGTGTCATATCAGGTTCTGTATAACGAAGGCGAATAAATGCAATCGCAATTAAGAAGTAAATTACACAGTAAAGCAGTGTCGTAGTGTTGGTAAGCATCAGGAAAATACCGTTGATATCTGGAAATGCGTACATAAGGGCAAAAAGCGTAATGCAAGTTGACTGAGTTAAAATAACATTCCGCGCCACCCCAATATTATTGTGTTTAAAGAAGCCCCAGCTAGACGGTATTAACCCTTCTCGGGCAACCTGAATCATAGTTTGAGATGGACCGGTTACCCATCCAGATAGCTGTAAAAAGACCCCAACTGCAGCTAGGAAACTAAATACATTGGCAATCCATAATGGCCAGTTCAAGATTTTACAGAACAAAATAACCGGTTGAGTTATATTAGTCAATTCGGTCGTGCCATCAGGAACAACGTCAGCCACACAAATAGCATTAAGGATGTTCAAGATAACCATCGCAACCAGAGCAAATACCACTCCAGAAACGAAGTCGTGCGTGGCATCTTTCATCCGTGGCACATATACCCCTAACGTTTCAATTCCGGTAAAGATAAAGCAAATTGCCGCAACATACTTAAACGTACTTACGTCCGGGAGAAGTTTTTCGGGAGAGAAAGTCCCTAACACACTTTGGGCATTAATCCCAGTTTTAATAGTGGCGGCAACCCCCATAACGATCATTACCGCGAATGGGATGTACACCCCAAACCAAACACCAAAGTTTCCGGCAATTTTAACCATGTCGAACTTCAGGTTAAGAATCGTGATTATCCAGTAAATCACAATGATACATCCTAAGGTAAACCAATGGTTCTGCCCCAACGAAACGTTCCCAATCGTGTTACCGAAAAGCGGGCCGAGAGTTGACGCAACCATAACCATGCCTGGGAAGATTTGCACCCAAAGCAACCAGGCAGTGGTAAATCCCCACTTCTGGTTTAAACCAGTTCGAACCCATAGTTGTGGACCACCAGCATCTTGCAACATTGCTGAAAACTCACCAGACATTAAGGAAACTGGTAATGCAAAAAAGATAATTGCAAACGTCATATAAAAGAACATTTGCCAACTTGCGGCTGCTAATGTCGGAACACTCCGGACGGTGGCAATCATTGCCATCCCGATTCCCACGAAGGTTCCTAAACTAATTTTTGTATTTTCACTCATAATTTTCCTTCCTCACTAGGATATACAAAGGCTCAGCGAGTTTCTCCTCTCTGAGCTCTTGTCCTATTTACCTTTACAATCGAGTTAACCTAAGATAGCGGTTAACTTTTCTTCCATCGCTTTCTTAATCTTTTCTGCATAGCTTGCAAAGTTGTCACGATCATAAAGGAACGGCGTCAAGATGCATGCACGCAGGATGCCGACACTCTGCACCTTCTGCCATTCATCTTCTGAGAAGCCAAGACTCTTTACATATGGAACGGGGCTATCACCGTAGCCATCAGTTGCAAAGTCTGTATGAGAAGTGAGGAAGTCATTGTTATAAACCGGTCCATCTACAAATGATGCCTTTTGATAGAATTTCAGGTTTAATTCATTCATCTTTGCAAGGTTAGTGTTTCCCTTCACGTTGAATGTCCAGTCAACCATATTAAAATCTGGCTTAGTCAATGGATTAACTTCGACTTCGTTTCCGTTAATATTGAAACTTAAATTCTTCAAGAATTCGTAATACCGCTGTGCTGCCTCGATTGAGCGACCAATCAACTTACCATAGCCAGAGACATTGAGTGGAAGAACACGGTGAGCCGTCCAAACAGCAGCGGCAGTCGCACCTGCTTTTGAACCTTCAAGAATATATGGAGTTAAGGTTGCTGGTGCACCCGAACGTTTGTCGTAAACATATACTGGGAAATAGCCAATAATATCCCGCATATTCTTATGACGAATGGTGATTCCACCAGCTGCATAAGGAACATATCCCATCTTGTGAGGATCGACAGTGATCGATTGTGCCTCTGGGAATGCCTTATATACGTCATAAACATAACGAGAGATATATTCCTTGTTTTCCTGGAATACACCATACTTTTGGTGAACCGTTTTCAGTTCATCGTATGGAATAAAGTTGTTATCTTCGTCTAAAAAGAGTGAACGGCCATAGGAGCCGTATGCGGCGTCAATATGCAAATAGAAGTAAATTCCTTCTTGTTGCAGCTTATCTCGCAATTCAGCAATCTTATCAACTGGGTCAATTTGGCCTTCTTCAGTTGATCCCACAACTGCAACTACCCCAAGTACTGGAATCTCCTTAGCTGCTAAGTCCCGAATAATTTTTTCGAGGGCATCAACATCCAACCGATAATGTTCATCAACCGGGCAGGAGACAACGTTATCTAAGCCAACCCCAGTAACGTCAGCTGCCTTTAGCCAGCTGTAGTGTTTTGTTTGTGGGACAATCCACTTACCAAGTTTGTCCATGTTGTGTCCAGCCCGTGCTGAGTGCGCTTTAATGTCGGCTGCAACTTCTGGGTCGACGCTATTTAGAATCTCAAGGACTTCTTCAGCAGACATATTTAACAGTTCCCAGTCGCTCTTTCCGCTTACTAATTCTGGTTTAATCTTCTTCATAGCAAGTGGAAGACTCTTCATGTTCCGTGCATACCACAGACCTTCCATATTCGCTAAGGAACCATCAGCAGAAATATGTCCCCAGCCATCTTTATAGCCGTTTAGAGTAGCGAAATCTTGACCAACTTCTTCCTCCATTTGAGAAGTACCGGGTGAAGATTCATAAGCAACGTTGTTCCCATTCCACAACATCGCATAGGAATACGCCAAAATTGCTGGCATCAATGTTTCTGAGTTCATATGACCAAAGTAGCGTGGTGAATGCCAAGGAACTGAGTTAGAACGAAGACGAACCGATAGATCATCAAGAACGCTTTGCATATGTTGACTAGTTTTCTTAAAAGTTTCGCTCCCCTTATCGTTTTCCGTAATAAGAGGCTTATCTTGAGGCATATAGTTTAAACGCCATCCCATATGTTCATCGATAAGCTTGTCCATAGTTTTCTTAAAAATATCAGCATTTTCTGATTTATCCCCAATGAAAAGTGCATCGAGGTTCAAACCAGTGCGGCTTTTTTCAGTCATAACATAGCCTCCAATTAGACTTCTAAACTTATACTCAGTTGATCAACCTCCTATAATGTTATAACTTTTTTTTTTTTGTCAATGCTGTTAAATCAACACTAACAAGTATTTTTGCGTAAACGTTAATAAATTTATAATTAGCATAATCAACTATAAACATAGTGGTTGTGAAGCATTTAACGAATTTTGCCATTAATATATAAATAATCTGATTCCCGCGAAACCGGTTCCAAAAAATATGGTTCTCGTATCTGAACACCACCGGGCATTACCTAAAAATAAATGTGTCGCAACATTTCCCCGGTAGTTTATCTCCCCAGATCTGGAATAAAAATGGAGAGTGAGACAGGCCTAGTTCGTTGTCCCACTCTCTCGACTTTGTCAGTGAATTGCCGTCCAGCTAGCACGTCATTCACTAGCAACTTTAAAATAAGCAAGGGACTAGGAAGAAATGCTGTTTCTTCCTAGTCCCTTCGCTACAAATATAGGTAAACCTTATTAATTCAAAAGTCGATTGCAACTTCCGTATAAGTAAAAATATGTTTTAAAGAGTAACAAAAAAGTCCCACTTACCTCTAGCGATAAGTAGGACAATCGTTACTTGCTTTTTAATACAAATGAATAAAATGTTAAATTATTCGTATTCAATCGTCGAAGGCGGCTTACTCGTGACATCGTAAAGGATCCGGTTAACGTGGTCAACTTCATTGACGATCCGGACGGAAATCTTTTGCAAGACGTCCCACGGAATCTTGGCGAAGTCGGCGGTCATCCCGTCAATCGAGGTCACAGCCCGGATGGCAACGGCGTAGTCATATGTCCGACCATCACCCATGACCCCAACGGAGCGAATGCCCGGCAGGACGGTGAAGTATTGCCAAATCTTCTCATCCAGACCGGCCTTCTTGATTTCTTCACGCAGGATGGCGTCACTTTCCCGAACAATTTCCAGCTTTTCGGGCGTGATTTCACCAATCACCCGGATTCCCAGACCCGGGCCAGGGAATGGTTGCCGCCAAACCAGTTCGTGCGGAATCCCCAGTTTTTCACCCAGCTCACGGGTTTCATCCTTGAAGAGCTTGCGCAGCGGTTCGATCAGCTTAAAGCCGAGCTTCTTCGGCAAGCCCCCAACATTGTGGTGGGACTTGATCGTCTGGGCTGTATCCGTCCCGGATTCGATGACGTCAGTATACAGGGTTCCCTGAGCCAGGAAGTCCGCGTCCGGAATCTTCTTAGCTTCTTCATTGAAGACCTCAATAAATTCCTTGCCGATAATCTTTCGCTTTTGTTCGGGATCAGTCACCCCTGCCAGCTTACCCAGGAAGCGGTCAGCAGCGTCCACCTTGACAATGTTCACACCGAGGTCCTTGTTCAATGCCTTCATGACCTGGTCTGCTTCGTTCTTCCGCAACAGACCGTGGTCAACGAAAATACACGTCAGCTGGTCATCAATCGCCTTGTGGATCAACACGGCCGTCACGCTGGAGTCCACCCCACCAGACAGACCGAGGATAACCTTCTTGTCGCCAACTTCCTTGCGAATGTGTTCCACCTGCAAGTCAATGAAGTCGTCCATCGTCCAGTTATCCTTCGCACCACAGACATCAAAGGCAAAGCGGCGCAGGATGTCCAACCCGTACTCGGAGTTCCGCACTTCGGCGTGGAATTGGATTCCGTAGAATTTCCGTTCGTTATCCGCGATGGCTGAAATCGGGCAATTCTTACTCGTTGCCGTTACCGTAAATCCAGCCGGTGCTTGGGTTACCAGGTCACCGTGGCTCATCCAAACATACTGTTTCTTCGGCAGGCCCTTAAACAAGACGGCGTCATCATCGACCACCTCAATGTCCGCCCGACCGTATTCAGAATTATTGGCATTTTCGACCTTGCCACCTAAATCATAGGCCATCAGCTGCATCCCGTAACAGATACCAAGAATCGGAATCCCCAGTTTGAAGATCTCTGGATCAACCTTAAAGGCTCCCTCGTCGTATACACTGTTGGGGCCACCGGAGAAAATGATTCCCTTAGGGTTGATCTGCTTGATTTCGTCCACTGTAATCTTGTGTGACAGGAGTTCGGAATAGACCCCAAAATCACGCAGGCGGCGGGTAATCAGCTGGTTGTACTGACTACCGAAGTCCAGGACGATAATCTTGTCAAAAGCATCTAAATTGATGTTTGCCACGTTGCCACTTCCTTCATCAAAGTTTCTTAACCATTATTAGGATAAGTTTACAGGCATAAAGCCGGACGGTCAACTCCCCTGAGCGATTAATCGTTTCTTTTTTCCTAAAAAAGGTGGGGCCAAAAGCAACGAACACCTTTTGGCCCCACCTACTCAGATGGAATATTTAATTCAGAATGGAATGTGGTTAATAGTTAGCTATTTAGTGCCGCCGTTAACAGGGCTAATTCTTCATTGACGGCTTGCTGATCCAGTTGGGTTAATTCCTCATTCACTCGCACAATCATTCTCATCACCCCTTTCTAAGGATCGTCATGAACTGGTCCACCACGTTTTCAACGGTAAAGCCATACTTTGCGCTGATAGCTGCTCCGTTACCGCTCATGCCGAAATCATCGACCCCAATCGTTGACCCATCGAGGCCCACGTACTGACCCCATGGTTGCGGACTAGCCATCTCGACAGCCAGGCGCGTCCGAACGGCATTCGGCAAAACCGCTTCCCGGTAGGCAGCCGGTTGTTCATTGAACAGTTCCATGCTTGGGACAGAAACGACCCGGACATCGACCTGGTAGTTCTCTGCCAAGGACTTTTTAGCGGCCAGTGCCAGGGATAGTTCGGAACCACTAGCCATTAGAATCCCATCAGGAGTTCCCGCGGCATCGGCAGCCACATAGGCTCCCCGTTGAACCGCCGCATTGATTGTTTCCGCCAGGACCGGCAAGTTCTGCCGGGAAGCCACAATTACACTTGGCCGGTCATCCGTTTGACCAATCACCCGCCAGGCCGCGACCACTTCGTTCGCGTCGGCAGGCCGGAACACCTGCACGTTTGGAATCGTCCGCAGCATTGCGAGCTGCTCAACCGGTTCGTGGGTAGGGCCATCCTCACCGACTGCTAATGAGTCGTGGGTGAAGATAAAGACGGATGGCAAGTGTTGGAGTGCCGCCAGACGGATGGCCGACTTGAGGTAGTCGCTAAAGACCATAAAGGTACTGCAATAGGCAGTGCTGCCGCCATGGAGGTTGATCCCATTCACGGCCGCCGCCATTGCAAACTCACGGACCCCAAAGTAGATATTGCGCCCACCGTAGTTAGCCGGACGGAAAATCTGGTCATCCTTGAGAGCAGTCTTGTTGGATGAGAAGAGGTCCGCGGACCCGCCCCACAGCTGAGGGTTGGCAGCAGCCAGGTCCTGCATAGTTTCAGCGTTTGCAACCCGGGTCGACACCTCTTCGCCGACTTGGTGGTGACTGCACAGGTTAGCGGTGTCCATCCCCTGCCGCGTCAGTTGCTGGGCCGCCGTCGGGTATTCCTTCTGGTACTCAGCGAACATTTCCTGCCATTCCTGGTAGTTACGTGCCTTATCCTCGATGTACTGGGCAAACTGCTGGTAAACCGCGGTTGGGTACTCAAACGGCTCATAAGGCCAGCCATAGTTTTCCCGCGTAATCGCCACGTTCTGTTTCCCCAACGGGCAACCGTGAACCTTATTCGTGCCCTCGTCAGGCGTGTTGTAGCCGATAATCGTCTTAACTTCGATCAGCGATGGCCGGCTAGTTTGTTGCGCGTTGCGGATTGCCTGGGCAATCGCGTTCAGGTCGGTACCATCCTCAACCAGCTGGTAATCCCAGTGGGCAGCTTTAAAGCGGGCGGCAGCACTTTCGTTCGTACTCAGGCTCAGCGGCCCATCTAGGGTCACATCGTTTGAGTCGTAAAGAACGATCAGGTGACCAAGACGGTTCTTCCCAGCCAGGTTAATTGCTTCTTCAGCAACACCTTCCATCAGGTCACCGTCACCAACGATCGAGTAAGTGTAGTGGTCGACCAACGGGTAACCAGGCCGGTTATACTGCACCGCCAAGTGACGCTCCGCCATTGCCATCCCCACAGCCATGCCAAAGCCTTGCCCCAGCGGGCCGGTGGAAGCATCAACCCCTGGAGTCAGCTGGTACTCCGGGTGGCCTGGGGTTTTAGAGCCTAACTGCCGGAAGTTTTTGATGTCGGCCAGGCTAACTTCGAAGCCGTTAAAGTGGAGCAGGCTGTACAGCAAGGCTGAACAGTGCCCACCAGATAAGACGAAGCGGTCCCGGTTGAGCCACTTATCGTCCTGGGGATTGAAGTTAAGGAACTTTTCCCAGAGAACGTATGCCATTGGTGCCATGCCAATTGGGGAACCTGGATGGCCGCTCTTTGCCGCTTCAATCATGTCAATACTCATAAACCGCAGGGCATTGACAGCCAGCTGGTCGCTAATCGTAAAATCTTGTTGGCGCGCCCGGGTCACCGTTGTATTTAAACTACTAATCATACTTATCTAACCTCACTTATTCATTAAGACGCCGTCCACGTTGCTGTCACATAGCACGTCGGCTAATTCTTCTTCAAAAACGAAACCGCCATAAATGATCTGAACCTGCCCGGCAGTTTCCTGGTCATAAATAATCCGCAACAAGTCGCGAATTTGCCGGTGAGCAATCCTGATTCGCTGCGCGTCAGCTGGCAGGCGGCATTCGCCAGCCCAGCTCGGTGAATAAACAATCACCAGCCGCGCGACCGCTGCACGGCTCACTCCGGCTAGAACATTGGCCAGTCGCCGGCTCAGCAGGTAGGCAAAGTCAACGGGTGTCAGTCGAAGGTCTCCCTCATCAAGTTTCAAAACCGGTTGTTGGCTCCCCTGGAGCGTTGTCTGCAGCTGGTGGTTGAGTTCTCGTGACGAGTGGTCAAGCAGCGTCAGAACCCGGCAGTTACTGATAAGTTCTGGCGCGTCCATTCCAGCCCGCAGAATACGCAATTCACGGCTTGTCGTCCGCATTGTTTCAGGCACCACGTTACGTTTCGTTAGCATCTCACTCACCCCTGCTTATTTCTTCTGCAGTTGTTCAAATTCAGCCCAATCCTTCTTAAACGTTGCCAGTCCCTTATCCGTCAGCGGGTGTTCCCACAATTTTGGAATGAGGTGGCCAGGAATGGTGGCAATGTCACAACCAGCCAGAGCAACCTGTTCAACGTGTTGGCAGTGGCGGATGGAAGCGGCAATAATTTCCGTCTGGTAGCCATAGATGTCAAAAATCTGCCGCAGCTTTTCAACTAATTCCAGCCCGCTCGCCCCGATGTCATCAAGCCGGCCCAGGAAGGGACTGACGTAGGTTGCCCCCGCCTTTGCGGCCAGCAATCCTTGTGCTGCGGAGAAGACCAGGGTAACGTTTGTCTTAATCCCTTCTTTTGACAGAATGTTGACGGCCTTTAAGCCCGCCTCAGTCATCGGAATCTTAACGACAATGTTGTCCGCCCACTTGCTGAGCTTCCTAGCCTGGGTCACCATCCCGTCAGTATCGTCAGCCGTTACTTCAGCACTGACCGGGCCATCGACAATCGCGCAAATCTCCTTTTCGACGGTTTCCCAGTCTTTGCCTTCCCGGGCAATGATGGTTGGGTTAGTCGTCACCCCGTCTAGTAAGCCAAGGTCGTTGATTCGCTTAATTTCGTCGATGTTAGCAGTGTCCGCAAAAATCTTCATAGTGATAATCTCCTTCAAAGTTAGTTTCGCTGGTTAATCAGTATGCCTAAGTTCTTAATCGGTATTATTTAGCTTGTCAAGACAAGTAGACCAATTTATTTTTGTGCAACCAGTTGCATCTCCCAGCCAGCAGTAACTGTTTTTACTAAATTTTACTTTTTTACTAATGGTTTAGGCGTAAAATTGTTGATATATTTGGATTCTTTTCCAAATTTGCCGAGGTCGACAGATTTTGTTAAGATTTGTTTATTCAAGGAATTTTACTGGAGATGACTGGATGTTTGTCCGTTCAAAACAACTAGACCAATTAAAAAGTTCAATAAGTGATTCGACAATTAAAGTGGTTTATGGTGTCCGCCGCGGGGGTAAAACAACCCTGCTGGAACAGCTTCGTTCCTATCTGAAACGGCAGGGGGTCCCGAGCGCACGGATTCTGATCTACGACTTTGATCACCCCGCTAACGCTCAGCAGGATCCTACGCAGCTTTTTCAGCAAATTAAGAAAAAGCTCACCAGGGACCAGGTTACCTACCTGTTCCTCGATGAGCTTGAAACGGTGCCCAACTATCAATTATTAGTGCAAAAGTTGGTTCACTTGCCGCGGGTCGACCTGTACATCACCAGCTCGGCGGTTAGCATCCAACGGCTAGCCAGTCAGTTTCCCTGCCGGATGGTCTACCTAGGTCCCCTGCGCTTTCAGGAGTTTCTCACCTACCACCAGCTTTCCGCCAATTTGAGTTCGCTCTACCACTACCTCAACACTGGTGGCTTCCCCTTCGCGCAGGAAATTCGTAATTTTACGGCAGCACGCAACTATTTTGAGGGAGTGATCAATACAATCATTCTCAACGGCTTTTCCCAGCGCAACACCCTGTGCAACGCGGGCCTCGTCCAGCAGCTGGCCCTCTTCTTAGCCAACCATGCTGGGGAATTAACCAACGTTTCCCGGGTGGTTGCCAGCTTGCAGGACGGTAGCGTGAATGTTTCCAACAAGACCCTTGCCGCCTACCTCGATTTTCTTCAACAGGGCTTCCTCTTTTCCCCCTGCCAGGAACTCAACCTGAAAACAGGCACAGCCAAGCCGACCAACGCTCAGTATTTTCCAATTGACCCATCCCTGCGGTCGATTTTGGCGAACAAGCAGAATGCCCTGTCAGAACGAAATTTGGCAATCGTTGTGTTCAACGAGTTACGCAGCCGTGGCTACCAGGTCTTTACCAGCTGTAAGGAGCATCCCGTAACCTTTGTCGGCATTCAAAACCAGCAGCGGCACTACTTCCAGTTTAATTTCTCCCTGCTCACCGACGCGGCTTACCAAAAAACGGTGGCGGGCCTCCGTCGCCTCCCTGACGATGGTCCCCGGACGTTGATCCTTGCTAAGCAGGGCGACCACCAGCTCCCCGGCGATGACCAGGTCCAAACAGTGAGCCTGATTGACTGGCTGATGACGGAATAGGCAAAAAGGGCATACCCCGGCTTCGCCTCCGCTGTCTCGTTCGGCCTAAAAAAGAAGGCGTCAGCACTTGATAAAAACCAAGTACTGACGCCTTTCATATTTTATTCTCTTACCCCCGCCGCAGATAGAGGCGGTCAACCACATGACCATGGGTCTTGTGCAAAATCAAGTTGGCCCTAGTCTTCGTTGGCAGGATAAAGTCGGTCAGGTTGGGCAGGTCGACCCGCCGCCACACATCTTTAGCCATTGCGAAGGCTTCCTCCTGGTTTCCCTGTGAGTACGGGTAGTAGTAGTTAGACGGGTCCGTGAAGGCCGTTTTTAAGAGCAGGCCAAAACGCTGCAAGTACCAACACTCAATTAAGTCCGGGTCGGCATCGACGTAGATCGACCAGTCGAAGTAGTCGCTGACATACAGGCGCTGGTTGCTTGGCAACTGTAAGGTATTGATTCCCTCAACAATCAGGATGTCTGGATGGTCAATTACCAGGGGCTTGTCTGGCTGAACATCGTAAACCTGGTGAGAATAGGTTGGCGCCGTGACTACTGGTTCGCCCGCCTTAACATCATTGAGGAACTTGAGGAGCTTCTCCATGTCGTAGGACTCTGGAAAACCTTTTCGGTCCATGATCCCCCGGCGTTTCAACTCCGCGTTCGGGTACAGAAAACCATCCGTGGTCATCAATTCGACCCGCTTATCCGGCAGTAGTTTGTTTAGCAAAATACTGAGGAGCCGGGCAATCGTGCTCTTCCCGACCGCCACCGAGCCGGCAATGCCAATGATATAGGGAACCCGTCGTACTGGCTGCTGCAGAAAGTTGGCCTTTTGCATCTGCCATTCCAAAAAGTTTTGATAGTGTAATTGGAGCAGCTTAATCAGTGGCAGGTACACATCCTGAACGTCCGTCAACGAAATCCGGTCATTCAAGGACTTGATTTCGTCGAGGTTATCTTGGCTCAGACGGACAGAATCAGTTGGAAAAAAGCGGTGCCAGGTTTGCCGGTCAAATTGTTCGTAATTCATCCATTCATCCATTTTTAAAATCCCTTTGTCGTCTATTTGTAAGCGTTTACCATCAATCATAGCACATTTCGCCCAACATACCATTTTGTTCGAGCTTTCACTATTTTTAGCAAGCGCTAGACGCAATCTTTCACCAGTATAGCAAATTTAGGTTAACCTGCGGGGAATAATCTATTTTATAATTAAGAAAAACCAACAAGGAGTATTGCCATGACTGTTTTTACCACTACTTTAACAGCGACCATTAACCAAACTACCGAAACGAGCGCTCGCGCTCCCTTCATTCAGCAGCTCAGCAGCGGCGACCTGCCTCTCGCGACCTTCCGCTACTACCTAATTCAGGACAACCACTACCTGACGGCCTTTAACCGGCTCCACCAGGAAATTGCGACCTACTTGCCAGCAAACGAAGGCGCGATTTTAAGCCACCTCGGGGAAGGCGAAGACGCTGCCCGCCAACGGATGCACAGGGAAATCGGCCTGGGCATGCAGGAACTGCAAGAAACTCCCATCGCCCCTAACGCATACTCCTACATCACCCATATGTACTACCAGCTAGACCGTTACGGCGCCGCGGCTGCTACCGCCGGTCTTCTTCCCTGCTACTGGCTGTACAGTGAGTTGGCCCAGCGTTTAGCCGTCAAGCACAGCCCCGTTCACCTGTATCAAGAGTTCTTTGACAGCTACACCGCCGCAGATTTCACTACCAGCACGGAACAAATGAAGGCGATCGTCAACCAGCAAGCCGCGAGTGTCGACGAACTTGGCCGCCAGCAAATGACCCGGGCATTTCAAATTTCCTGCTACTACGAGGAGCAGTTTTGGCAAATGGCCTTTGACCAGCAGGAATGGCAGTAGACTGAAAGAAAATAATAACGAACAAGGCCGCAGCGCGCATCATCCCCTGATCCGCACTGTGGCCTTCGTCGTTAATTTTTCACCGCTTGGATGAGCCGCGCAACATTTTCTGCCGTCAGTGCGATATCGTGTGGTCCATCAGCAATCGCCTGTTTCAACGGCTTCGCTCCCACGGGGGTCGCAAAAATCGCGTCCATTGCTTCTTGACCGTACAAGCTGTCAATCCCCTTGCCAACGTTGCCGGCCAGCACAATGACCGGTGCCTGCGGAGCCACCGTCTTCGTTGCCAGTGCGACCCCATATGGCGTCTTACCAAACTTGGTCTGGAAATCAATGCCACCTTCACCGGTAAAGACCAGGTCGGCATCCACCGCCCGTTCCTTGAGCTTGGTAAATTCAACAACCAGGTCAATTCCCCGGGCCATCTCGGAATTGGTAAAGGCCATCAGGCCGGTTCCAAGGCCCCCAGCGGCGCCGGCCCCCGGCCGTTGTTCAAGGTCCAGGTGGAGGTCTCGTTTAATGATTTCCGCGTAGTGGTGCAGGTTTTGGTCCAGGATGCTGACCATTTCCGGAGTCGCGCCCTTCTGCGGTCCAAATACCGCGGAAGCCCCTTCCTTCCCGGTCAATGGGTTGGTAACGTCCGATGCAATCAATACCTGGGTGGCTTGGATTCGGGGATCTAAGTCACGGACATCAATCCGGGCAAGTCGGCCGAGGGCGCCACCACCGAGCGGGAGTTCATTACCACTCGCGTCCAGCAAGTGGGCTCCAAGAGCTTGGGCCATTCCCGCGCCGCCGTCGTTGGTAGCTGAGCCCCCAATTCCGAGAATAATCTTTTGAACGCCATGGTTCAGCGCGTCGAGCATTAATTCCCCGGTACCATAAGTCGTCGCAATCATTGGGTTATGCGTCTGGTCGTTAACGTACTGAATGCCGCTAGCCTGGGCCATTTCGATTACCGCCGTCCGGCCATCACCCAGGATGCCATAGTAGGCCTCGCTCAGCTCGTTCAGCGGGTTGTGAACCCTTTTCTTCATCAGGTGCCCCCGCGTAGCATCGACTAGCGATTGGACGGTTCCCTCCCCGCCATCAGCCATGGGGACCAGCTCATAATCTGCTTTCGGAAAGATCCGGGCGACACCGGTCCGAATTGCCTCAGCTACCTGCTTGGCAGTCAGCGAACCCTTAAATGAGTCCGGCGCAATCACAATCTTCATCATAATTCCTCCTTACCGGCTATTAAATCAAGTGCAGGAAACCATACAGAACCGTGGCGGTCAGACAAGCCGAGCCCCCACAAATCGCTTCGTATAGGATTCCCTGTGACCGCTGCTTGATGTCCATGTTCATGGCGTTTGCGGTGACGTGGAAGTAGTTTCCCTGGGGCAGCTGGTCAATTACGATTGCCCCCGTGTGAACCATCGCTGCCGCTGCTAATGGCTGGACCCCAAAGCCCAAAATTGCCTTAGAGAAGGAACCGGTAGCCAGGATAACACCGGTCGAAGTAGACGCCGCGGCACCAGCCATCAAAATACCAGAAAGTGGCGCTAGGAAGACCCCAGAAATGTGGCTGACCTTGATTGCGGAAATCAGTAGCTGCGGCAGGCTTGATTCGGTAATCGTCGCACCAATCGCTCCGGCACCAATTAAGATCATGACCACCGGCGTCATCTTCACCATCCCGGTCTGGGCATATTCACGAATCCGTTTCCCCTTGTGCATTGCTAATGCCCCGATAATCGCGGCAAATGGCAGGACGTAGGTCGCGTCTAAGTCAATCGTACTCATCCAGTGCACATGCAGGAGCTGGCCAATCGGGTTAATCAATAGCAGAACAACCGCGATGATTGGCGTAACTAACGAGGAGCCCAGGGATGGCAAATCTTCTTGCTCAATCTGGGGATTATCGGCCAGGTCAGCTGGCAAGACCGCGTCACCCCTATGTTTAATCAGTGAAGCGACAATCACCGTCACGATTAACGCCACAACCGCTGGAATGAAGTCAGCAATCATGACCTGGCTGAGGTTGAGGCCAAAACCCTTCGCCGCCGCAATCGTGTTCGCGTTTGGTGAAATAATGTTGCCGGCCTTGCCACCACCAGAAAGGGCAACCAGCAGGGCGAGTTTTGAAATATGGCTCCGTTCACCGACCTCCAGTGCAATCGGTGCCACGATCAGCACCGCGACCGGGATAAAAACGCCGACCGCGGTGATCACCATCGTGGCTAAGGCCAGGGCCAGGATCGCCATCCGGTCACCCATCTTGCCAACAATGGTCCGGGCAATCGTGTTGGCGGCCCCCGAATCCATCATCACGCCGGCTAATACTCCGGCGGCCAGGACCCGAACGACCGTCCCCATAACACTCTGGGAACCCTTCACCAGAATATTAACGGTCTGCAACAGACTGGCGCCACCAACCAGTGAGCCAATAATTGCACCAATAAATAATGAATATACCGCATCGACTTTTCTTAAAATCAAAATAATTGCAATGGCTAGCCCAATTAGGGCACCCCACCAAGAAACAAGCACAGCTTGCCATCTCCTTTATCTATCAATAATAAACACAAATTAAGAATACGCCGATTAGATTGAGAATACAATAACAAGCTGTTTAGGGAGCAGAAACATTGGGTTAATCTTGCTTTCATGTTGCTTAGTCGGACGGCTGCCATACCTTATCGGCCCAGTTTGTTAATTCACGTACAATCTTAAATAGTGAAAACAAAAAGTGGACCGGTACCCAGCAGGCAACCAATCCACTTTTTATTTATTATGCAGTTGCCGGATCATCACCGGCAATTTTGGTTTTATTGAGCAGTAATGATGAAGTAACGACCGATACTGATGAAAATGCCATCGCCAAGGCCGCCAGCTCCGGACTGAGTTGGAAGCCGACTGCCGTAAACAAGCCGGCGGCAATCGGGATCCCGACCGTGTTGTAAACCAGTGCCCAGAAGAGGTTCAACTTAATCCGGTTAAAGGTCTTCTTGGAAATATCTAAAGCCCGGACGACCCCACGCAAGTCATTTTGAACCAGGACAATGCCGCCGGAATCAATTGCGATATCCGTGCCGGAACCCATCGCGATCCCGACGTCTGCTGTCGAGAGGGCAGGGGCATCATTGATTCCGTCACCAACAAAGGCCACCTTGGCACCCGCATCCTGGAGTTCCTTGATGTGCTGGGCCTTTTCATTTGGCAAGACGCCGGCAATCACCTGGTCGATGCCGACCTGGTCAGCAATTGCTTGGGCGACCGCCGCGTTATCACCAGTCAGCATCACCGTCTTGAGCCCCCGGTCCCGCAACTCCTTGATTGCTTCTGGTGAACTAGCCTTCGGGACATCTTGAATGGCAATTAGGCCGATAATGTTCCCCGCTAAGCCAACGTAGACTACCGTCTTGGCTTCACTTTGCAACTTCTCCGCCGTCGCTTTCATTTCCCGGGAAATATTAATTTCCTCGAGGAGGCGTTCACTGCCGACGAAGGCTTCCTGACCCTGGTACTCGGCCCGGACGCCTTTACCTTCGATGGCCGCAAATTCACGAACCTGCTCAATGTTCAAGCCATCATCCGCGGCCCGCTTCATGATTGCCGTTGCCAGCGGGTGTTCGGAGGATTCTTCTAGGCTGGCGGCAACTTGCAGAACTTGCTTGGTATCCCCGATGATATCCGTCACCTGAGGCTTACCGACAGTAATCGTCCCGGTCTTATCAAAGACGACCGTGTCCAGATCACTGACTTCTTGGAGCACTTCCCCATTCTTGATGAGCACACCCATCTTGGCACTACGGGCGGTCCCCACCATCAGCGCCGTTGGGGTCGCCAAACCGAGCGCACATGGGCAGGCAATCACTACCACGGATACGGCAAACAGCATCGCCTGCACTGCCGTAGCGTCGAGGAAGGAATACCAGATGACAAAAGTTAAAATGGCGATTACGAGCACCGCGGGCACGAAGATGTTGGAAATCTTGTCGGTCAGGTTCTGGATTGGGGCATGACTCGTCTGGGCTTTCTTTACCATATCGACAATCTGGGCCAGCATGGTGTCAGAGCCGATTTTAGTGGCTTTGAAGGTAATCGTCCCGTTACTGTTGATTGTAGAACCAACGACCGTATCCCCGACCTTTTTCATCACTGGAATACTTTCTCCGGTGACCATCGACTCGTCGATAGTGGAGGAACCCGCGGTAATCTGACCGTCAACTGGGACCTTTTCACCCGGCTTAACCCGGATTAAGTCACCAACTTGGACCTGGTCCAGCGGTACCTTAACGAATTGGCCGTCCTTCAGCACCTCAGCATCCTTGGCCTGGAGCCCCATTAACTTGCCCAGGGCATTGGAAGCGTTGTTGTGCATTTTCTCCTCCATTGCATCGCCGAGCAGGACGAAGACGGTCACAAAGGCCGCACTTTCAAAGTAAACCGGGCGGCTGGTCGCCATTGCAAAAACACTATAAAAGTAGGCCACGGCAGTCCCGGCCGCTACCAGAGTGTTCATGTTGGCACTGTGCTTCTTGAAGGCCCCAATCGCGCTCTTCCAGTATGGGGCCGCCGAAATCAGCATGATAATGGTCGTCGTGACTAGGGCAATCCAGTTGTAGGCGGGCATCATCCAGTGAAAGGGCATCGCTAACATCTGGACGAGCATCGGGATCGCCAGGATAAAGGAAATCCAGAAACGCTGGATGTTAGTCAGCTTCATCACTTTACGACCACCTTTCCGTGGAACATATCCATGCCGCAAGCGTAGTTGTACGTGCCAGGCTGGTCGGTCGGAATATTAACGGTAACCTCCTTTTGACCATCGAGCTTCACGTCGACGTCGAGGTCCTTGAAGACGACTTCGTTCATGCAGCCCATGTTGTCAGAAGGAATAAATTTCAACCGTGCCGGCTTGCCCTGCTTAAAGGTCACCACCTCCGGCTTATAGCCATGATTAGCAGCATTGACGGCAACTTTTTTACTCTGTTCTTTTGAAAAAATACTCATTATTTTACAACGACCTTTCCGTGAAACATATCCATACCACAAGCAAAGTTAAACGTTTCTTTCTTATCCGTCGGGATTTTAATCGACGTCACCTTTTGTTTCGTCAAGTCTTTATTGACCCCGAGCTGTTCAAAAACGACGTGCGACAGGCAGGCTGTCGAATCATGCATCTCAAAGTTAACCTCGGCTGGGACGCCTTTTTTCAGCACCACGGTCGCCGGGGAATAGCCGCCGTCGACCACGATGGTCGCGTTTTGCACATCATTAACCACCGTTGACTGGCCGACCGCTTCCGTATGCTTGCCCAAGAACCACCACAGGATAAAGGCGATTGCTAGTAAGCCCACAATCAGCACCAGGAGTTGACTAATATTCATTTTTTCACCTCATTAACAAAAATGTTCACCCTTATACAGGCAGTTACAAGGAACTGTTTCGGGCGCCGTCTGCGCCTTTTCATCGATTACCTTGCGCATGGCTGCCAGGTCCGTTTGCGAAACCGGGGAATCCTTCAGCAGCTGCAGCAAGATTTCACCCTTGTGCATATCACACAACTTATCAAGAAACTGTCGCGCCATTTGCGACATCATCGCTGTCTGACTGACGGTCGGAATATAAATGAAGCGCCGCCCGTCCGGCTCGGTCCGCAGCAGACCCTTTTTCACCAACCGGCGCAGCAGGGTTTTGATTGTTGACTCGGTCCAATCACACTCAGCCTGAAGTTCAGTAATCACCTTGTTGCTGTGGGCCTTGCCCAGTGTCCAGATAATCCGCATGACTTCCCATTCGGCATCTGTAATTGCACTCTCTTGTTCTACCACGTCTTTCATCTATTCGCCCCTCTTCCGTTTTAGTTTACAACTGTAACTATAAACTTAGTGTTTACATTTGTCAACAATAAAGAATTAAAAAAAGCAGAAACAGTTTATCACTGTCTCTGCATTCTCCCGTCATTATGGCTTCGGGAAGTTCAGCTTAGGATAATCCTTTAGCTCAGGGGCGTCCGTCGAATAATCATCAATCGTTGTCTGGTTATTATTCTTCGTCTTCAGGCTGGTTTTCTGCTTCTTTTGTGCGTCTTGCAGGTTGCGCAAGCTCTTCTTCAGGTTATAAGTGTAGTCCTTCTTATCAACCTTCTTAAAACCTGGCAACTTGTAGAAGCGGAGCAGGTCACCGTTGACGACCCGGTCGGAGAGGCCAAGGTCCGTGGTAACGTACTTTTGAATCTTGCTAAATTCCTTCTTCTGCTTAGCTGTCGCCTTGGTAATCTGCTTACCGTTCTTGGTGTAGTAGTAATCACCGTTGTACTTGGTGTACTTTGGCGTTACCCAGTCACCATTCCGGAATGGCACAATCTGGTTCCGTTCCGGCGAAAGCAGGTCTTGACCAAACTGAATGTAGTTCTTAGAACTGATTCCCAGCAGGTCTTCGATGGTCGGCAGTACATCGATTTCACCACCGTAAGTGTGATCAATCCCACCCTTGAGGCCCGGCATATTAATCATAAATGGTACCTTTTGGAACATTGCCAGGTCGTAGTTGGTAACCTTCTTCTTGTGAAGGATCTGGGCAATCGCTGGCTGGTGGTTGTTGGAAATCCCGTAGTGGTCACCATACAGGATCAGGACACTGTTTTGCCGCAGCCCGGACTTGTCCAGGTAGTCGAGGAATTCGCCGAGGGACTCATCAAGGTAGCGCGCCGTCTGTACGTACGGATCTACGGTATCATCACCGGTGTTCCACGGCTGAATATCCTTATTTTGCTTATCCAGGATGTACGGGTAGTGGTTCGTCACCGTAATCAGCTTCGCGTAGAACGGCTGCGGGAGCTGCTCGATATAGTGGGCACTCTCCTTCATGAAGATCTTATCCTTCATCCCGTAGCCGGCATCGTAATCCTTGGTCTTCGGGTAGTACTCCTTGCTAAAGAAGTACTGGTAGCCAAATGACTTGTAGGCATTGTCACGGTTCCAAAAGCTCGGGACATCCCCGTGGAAGGAGGCCGTCGTATAGCCTAGTTTCTGATGGAGGAGGGCCGGTGCGGACTGGAAGGTATTCGTCGTTCCGTCAGTAACCATCGCGGACCCTTCTGGCAAACCGTATAATGAGTTTTCCAGCATCATTTCCGCGTCGGCCGTCTTCCCCTGACCAACCTGGTGGAAGAAGTTATCAAAGGCCAGCGTGTCGTTCGCGTGGTAGAGCTTGTTCAGGTTCGGCATTACCTCCTGCCCATCCTGCTTGTAATCAATCATAAACTGTTGGAGACTCTCCAGGTGAATGACAAAGATGTTTTTCCCCTTTGCCACCCCTTCATACTGGACGTTAGGCCCCGCGTAGTTGTGGTGGATGAAGTTCAGGACTGGTTTCAGCTGATCCTGGTCGGCCCGGGCCTTAACCACGCTATTATGGGTGGTCTTAACCCCGTCGTAAATCGTGTAAGCCTGCAAGCCGAGGTACTTCACAATGTAGTTATTATCAAAGGTCCGCGTCAGCAGCTGGGAACGGTCTGACTCCGCCATTCCCAAGTTCGCACCAAACAGGACGAAACCGAGGGCGGTCACCGTCATCGCATAGCGAATCTTAAAGCGCCGCATATCCACCCGGATCAGGTGGAAGAGCAATACCAGGGCAAGGATAATGACGTCCGCATAAACCAGGAAGTCCTCCGGGCGGATAATCCCCATCAAACTCTTTCCCAGGTTATTGGAAGCCGCTCCCGACCCCTTGATCACGTTAAAGGTGATAAAGTCGGAAAACTCCCGGTAGTATAAAATATTGGAGAACAGCCAGGTTGACAGTAATGCATTAATAATCAGCATTAGCCAATAGGACAGCCGTCCCCTAAAGTACAGCGCGATTCCCAGGAAGACCAAGGCCCCCGGGATCGTATTAAAGGCTAGTAGGAAGTGTTGCATACTCCCCTTCACGCCAAGGTTGAATTCATTCTGATATGCCCAGTAACTCTTAATACAGAATAAGAGCACGACGAGCAGAAAGAACCCGAGCTTAGTGTTTAAGCCGCGGCGCAACTTCTGCAACGCTGTTTTCATTGATTAGTTCCTCCATAAAAAGTATCAGCATTAACAATAATACATTCTAAGCGTTAAAGGCAATTGACAAAAGCCTATTTTTCAAAAATTTTAAGATTACGGGTAACTTTTTGCGCCGGCACCGCTTACAGCCACTTACGCTTCCCGCGTGAAGATGTTAAGATTGGTGGTTGTAATTTGTGGAAGGGAAAATCGTTTACTATGTCAATTAACAAACGCCAAGCAGATTTAATGTTGTTTATCATCGCCATCCTCTGGGGAAGCAGCTACGTCTTTGCCAAGCTCACCGTGGAGGCGGGGATGCACTCCGGTCTCATCAACGCCTGCCGGGGGACCATGTGTGTACTAGCCGGTGGCCTAATTTTCCTCAAGAAGATCCGGCACATGACCTGGGTTGACTTCCGCCTCGGCCTGGTCATCGGCACCATCAACTTCTTGGGCTACTACTTGCAGACCGACGCCCTCCGTTACACGACCCCAGCGAAGAACGCCTTCTTGACGACCATGTACATCGTCGTGGCGCCCTTCCTCCTCTGGCTCTTCTGGCGGGAACGTCCCCAGCGAAAGGCCTACCTTTCGATTAGCCTGTCAATCCTTGGAATGGCAATCCTGACCAACGTCTTTGCCGGACATTTCCACCTCCAGTATGGTGACTTCCTGACCCTCGTTTCCACCTTCTTCTGGGCCGGGCAAATTATTTTCTTTGCCAAGTACGCCCCGCACGCGTCCAGTCCCTGGGTGATTATTTTCATGATTGGGCTGTGCCAGGGAACCTTCGGCTGGATTACCACCTTCCTCTTTGAGCGTCCTAGCTTGGGCAGTGTCCACTGGGTGCAAGCGCTGATTCCATTGGCAATTCTCGCTATCGGGATCACGTTCTTAGCCCAGGGAATGCAGATTACCGGTCAAGCTCATACCGACGCCACTACGGCGGGGTTAATTTTAATGCTGGAGTCCTTCTTTGCCAGTGTGATGTCCGTCATTATGGGCTACGACCCCCTAACTCCGCAACTGGTCATCGGCGGGGTTATCCTGCTAGTCGCCAACGCTATTATGGAAGTTGACCTGCGGAGCTTGGTGGTTTTGAAAAGAAAAATGTTTTAATAACAATAAACGAGACTGGGAATTAACTCAACTTCTTTAATATTTTAAAGTTAGTAATGCCTCAGCGCAGTAGCTGGCTGGCAGTTCA